>Ga0256827_10003206_pt1 | contig 10427 bp, 11 predicted proteins | sample CV84metaG_FD_185977 | JGI IMG/M metagenome (GOLD analysis project Ga0256827, IMG submission 185977) | Hydrothermal vent microbial communities from East Pacific Rise, Pacific Ocean - CV84 | ecosystem: Environmental > Aquatic > Marine > Hydrothermal vents | place: Pacific Ocean: East Pacific Rise...
AGGTGCTGTTTTGATAGCTGAGGAGTATGCAGAGCTGTTACCTGAAAGTACTATTGCTTTAGTAACAGATGAAGCTTATCTGAAATTGGCATTGGCATCAAAGTTTTTTGCTCATAAAATAGAGACTAAAGGTGGTCATCCTGAGATGGGTGAGGGCTGTGACATAGATAAGCGTGTACGCTTTGGTAAAAATGTAACTTTAGGAGACAACGTAATAGTTATGGCTGGTGTATATGTTGGGGACAATGTTACTATAGGTTCTAATACACTTATCTACCCTAATGTAACTATTTATCATCACTCTATTATTGGTACTAATTGTATTCTCCATGCTGGAGTGGTTATTGGTTCTGATGGCTATGGCTTTGCCCATACCAAAATGGGTGAGCATGTTAAGATTTATCAAAATGGCAATGCTGTTATAGAAGATGATGTAGAGATAGGGGCAAATACAGTTGTAGATAGAGCTGTTTTTGGTACAACCTACATTAGAAAAGGGTCAAAACTTGATAACCTTATACAGATAGCCCATAATTGTGATGTTGGAGAATATTCTCTTATGGCAGGGCAATCGGGAATGGCAGGTTCTACTACTACAGGAAGAAACCTTGTAATGGGTGGTCAAAGTGCAACAGCTGGACATTTACATTTGGGTGACTTTTGTACTGTAGCTGGTAAAGCAGGGGTAACAAAGTCACTTCAAGGTGGAAAAACATATGCTGGTTTTCCAGCAATAGATCATAAAATGTGGTTAAAACAGCAAGTGAAGATTTCTTTATTAAGTAAGAAGCAAAAGAGATAACTTAAACTTTTATAAAGAAAAATTACTATATAATTATTTTAATTAATATTATATAGGATTTAAGATGTCAATAACGATTACACGACCGATAGCTACAGATATAGAGATAAAATTAGATAGTAAAAAAATGATTGTAAGTAAAACAGATGTTACAGGAAAAATTATCTATGGTAATGAGTATTTTTGTGAGCTGTCAGGATATAAAGAGAGTGAATTGATATCTTCTCCACATAGTATATTACGTCACCCTGATATGCCAAGAGCTATTTTTAAGCTTATGTGGGATCATCTAAACTCTGGTAGAAATATAATGGCTGTAGTCAAAAATATGGCTAAAAATGGTAACTACTATTGGGTGACAACAGATTTTGATATAAGACGTGATCCTCTAGGAAATATTCAATACTATGTGGCATTTAGACAAGCAGCACCAAAACATGTTGTAGAAGTGATGGAAAAACTATATGTTAAGTTAATAGCAATTGAAAAAGAGCATGATATTAAAGCCTCTATGGCATATCTTGATGCGTATCTCGAAGAGAAAAATATGAATTATGATCAGTTTATAGAACAATTAGCAAAACCAAAAGGTTTATCTGCAATTTTCTTTGAGAAGATGAAGAAGCTATTTAGCTAGAAGAGGAAAGCTAAACAGCTTTCTTGTTCGTATATAAAATTTTTGAATAAAATATAAAAGACTTAAGAGGCTTATGGTATATAGAAGTGAATTGGGAATATTTTTTAGTATGTAATTAAAAAATGAATTTAAGTTTCCCTTATAGGTTGTTTTGGTCAAATTTGAACCAAAGCCAACTCTTTTTATAAATTTATTTTCTCCCATTTTTTTTAAACCTTTTAAGCCATTTTCTCCATAAGTAGAAGCATAAAGTATATTTTTACTTTTGATATTAGGCATAGATTTTATATAGTGAAATGCTTTTCCTTTTGTTATTTGTAACAGTACATTACTTTTTTTACCAAAACGAGATGCCAGTGACATAAAAGATTTTAGCTCTTTAAGATTTTTTGTATTTTTTAAAAGATTTAATGTTTGGGTTAATCCTATTTTTTCATAGAGTTTATAAATAGGCAGTAGTAATTCTTTTAAGTTATTTAAAGATTTTGTTTTATTAGATATTTTAGCTTGTAGTATAAGTTGTTTACTTAACCATGAGGGAAGTTTGTTAACTTTTTTTCCATATTTTAAAACAGATATAGAGGTTTTAATGGGGCTAGTCGCACCCAATGTATAAAAAGTTGAAGCTGTGGCAAGTAGACCAAGTGAGGAGAGTGCGACAATAACATTGTCCACCTCTTTATTATCCATGTAGTGTTTTCCCTCTATAGATAAATCTCTAATATCGCCAATAACCAAAAAATCAGAAGCAATGGCTGAAGCTTTTCCTATATCTTCATCACTTTTTCCCTTTGTTAATCCTTCTAAAAATTTTTTTGCCTTATATCCATAATTTTCACGTTGATGTTTTATTGCATTCAGAATTTCTTGGTTTACTGGATTATTTTTAACATAATCATAATTCATAAAATATGATAGATATTCCTCTGCTGCCACATATTTTTCTTTAGCTATTAACTCTTTGGTATGAGGAATTGGGTCAATATGAACAAGAGTGCTAATATCAAAAGTTCTTCTCTCATTTAGAATAAAAAGAGAAGAAACAAATAACAACATAATAAAAATAGGAGTAAATATTTTTAGCATTTTAACTTCCTAGCAAAGTGTATAGAATTATTTTAAATAAAAATTCCATCTAAAATAGTATTGACATAGTCATCAGCTTTAAATTTTATAAGGTCATCAGGTTGTTCACCCGTACCTATGTAATAGATGGGCATTTGGAGTTCATCTGCTATGGAGAGAACAGAACCACCTTTAGCTGTACCATCTAACTTGGTAATAATTATACCATCAATACCAATGAGTTCATTGAAAATTTTTGCTTGGTTAATGCTAGAACTACCCTGTGTTCCATCGAGTATAAGCATTTTTCTATGGGGAGCATCAGGCATGGCTTTGTCTGCTGTACGAACCATTTTTTTAAGCTCTTCACCTAAGTTGGTTTGTGTATGGAGTCTTCCAGCTGTATCTATAAGAACATGGTCAATATTTTTTGCTATGGCAGATGAAATGGTATCGTAAACAACAGCTGAAGGATCATGCCCTTGTTGTGTTGATACAATAGGAATATCCAGTTTGTTTGCCCAACGTGTCAACTGTTCTATGGCTGCTGCTCTAAATGTATCGGCAGCACCAAAAATAACGCTTTCATTATTTTTTTGATGATAACGTGCCAGTTTTGCCATGGTGGTTGTTTTTCCTGCACCATTAACACCTACAATCATATCTACAAAAGGTTTGGCATCAATATCATCTTTCCAGTCTGCTTTATATTGAAAGACTGTAATTAATGTATTGTACGCTTCTGCTCTGTTAATATTGTTGGGAAGGGTATCTAAAAATTTTTCTACCAGTTCATAGTTTACATCTGCCTCTAGTAAAATATCTTCGAATTCATCTTTAGTAATTTTATTCTTTTTCTCAGGAGCTACTTCTTTTATAGCATCATTTGTTCGTTTAAAAACTTTTTTAAATATATTAAACATTGTTTGTCTCTTTTCTTTATTTTTCTTTATTTAAGAGTTGTTTGATATCACTCTCAATCATCTCTTCAGGCATACTACCTTCATAATGTGTAAAATATTTACCATTATTAAACAGTACCATCAAGGGAAGTTTTAAATTATCATTAATTCCTAATTTTTTTATAATCATTTTCTCAAATTTTTCATTCTCATCTTGATTTGTTGAAACAAAAAAATGTGCTTTTTCTGATACAATCAATTTTTTTAGTTCATCATCATTAATGTTGTCATGAACCAAAGCAGTAAGTATAAAGAGATTTTCTTTAAACTTTTTTTGTAAACTATTTAGGTGAGGTACTTCTCCTCTACAAGGTGGACACCAAGTAGAAGATAAGTTAACCATTACAATAGGTTGTGCTATATTTGAAAACTCATATATATCATTTTTAAGATGTAAAGTTGATGATTTTTTGTCAAAATTTTTAAAAGTAAACGTATAGTTTTTAGGCTTTACTTTTATATCTTTAGTTTTCTTTAGACTGTTATGTTCTTTTGGTTCTTGAGTTACAATGGAGTCTTGAATAACACTGTTTATCATGTTCTCCATGAGTAGAGAACTTTTCTCTTCAGTATTATTTGTGTTTTTAATAGTATTGGTTTTTTCTTCATGCTCATTACATGCTGTTGATAAGAAGATAATAGCTACTAAAAGTAGATAAAATTTGTTTTTTGTCTTCAAGTACTGTCTTTATTAAGTGAATTTAAGTGATTATATCAAAAAAAAATAAAGTGTAAGATATGGATAAAAAAAGTTTTAGAAAAATATGTATAGATAGATTAAAAAAGCGACAAAACAATACTTATAAGTTAGATAAAATGGTTATTAATAAACTTTTATATATTATAAGAAGGAGTAAATCTAAAACTATAATGCTTTATATTCCTTTGGGAATTGAAGTTAATATTACAAGTTTAATTATACAGTTAAGAAAAGAGAAAAAAATTGTTTTAGTACCATTTATGGAAGGTGAAAGCTTTAGCTTGGTAAAATATAGATTGCCTTTAAATATAAAACAATTTGGTGTAAAAGAACCTTCTAATTCAAACAAATATAATAATAAAATAGATTTAGCTATAGTACCAGTTATTGGGATAGATGGTACATTAAGACGCGTAGGATTTGGTAAAGGATTTTATGATAGGTTTTTTGAAAAAAACCGTAAAAATATAAGTAAAGTTTTATTTGTAGGAAGAAAACGTTGTATCTGTTCTGAAATTATTACAGATGATTATGATGTTAAGGGAGACGCTTATATAACACCACAAAATAGTTTTTTTAGAAACAAATCAAGGATTTAGGCTCCTTACAAAGGAGAAAAAATGATAGAAAATATACTATTAGCATCACTTTTACTACTTCTTGGAGTAGGTATAACCTATTTGGTTATGCGTAATGCACATAAAAAACAGTTTGCTCATTTAGAGAGCGAAGCAAAAGCAAAAGCTTCGGCTATAGAATATGAAGCTGAACATCTATTAAGTGAATCAAAAATTCAAATAAAAGAGAATGAAGTTCAGTTAGAAAAGAAATTTCAAGAAAAAGTTCTAGACTTAGCTAAACAGAAAACAGAGCTTGAATTAAAGTCAGACGATTTTGAGAAGAAAGAGAAAGAACTTTTTAATATTAAAAAAAATATAGAGAAGAAAGAGCGAAATCTTGCTTCTTTAGAAGAGCATAAAAAGAATGAGATATCATCAATAATATCACTACTTGAAAAAAGTGCTGGAATGACAAGAGATGAAGCAAAGAAAGAACTTCTAACGAAAGTTGAAGAACAATCTAAAGTTGAACTTGCTTTAACAATCAGAAAGCATGAAAAACAAGCAGAACAAGAAGCAAAAAAGAAAGCGAACTATATTTTATCCCAAGCTGTAACACGTTATGCAGGTGAGTTTGCAGGTGAGAGACTAATCAATATTATTAATCTACCTAGCGACGAACATAAAGGGCGTATTATTGGTAAAGAGGGTCGGAATATTAAGAGTTTAGAACAACTTTTAGGTGTTGATATTATTATAGATGAAACACCTGGTGTTATTATAGTTTCTAATTTTAATCTTTATAGAAGAGCCATCGCGACTAAAACCATTGAAATTTTAGTCGAAGATGGACGAATACATCCAGGTCGAATAGAGCAGGTACATGAAAAAGTAAAAGAAGAGTTTGAAGAGAAAATCCTTGAAGATGGAGAAAATATCGTTATTGAACTGGGTCTTTTACCAATGCACCAAGAGTTAATGAAACTACTTGGACGTATGCGATATCGAGCAAGTTATGGACAAAATGCTTTGGCTCATACATTAGAAGTTGCTAAACTGGCATCGGTTATGGCTGCTGAGATGGGTGGAGATGAGAAGTTGGCACTTAGAGCAGGGTTACTTCACGATATTGGTAAAGCATTAACCCAAGAACATGGTGGTAACCATGTAGACTTAGGTGTAGAAGTTTGTCAAAGATATGGAGAACATCCTACCGTTATCAATGCTATCTATGCCCATCATGGGCATGAAGAGCCAGATGGTGTAGAGTCAGCTGCTGTTTGTGCAGCTGACGTACTGAGTGCTTCACGTCCTGGAGCAAGACGAGAAGTTTTAGAGAGTTTTATTAAGCGTGTAAAAGATGTTGAAACCATTGCCTTGGCTAAAAAAGGTGTTATAGATGCCTATGCTATAAATGCTGGTCGTGAGATTCGTGTTTTTGTAGATGCTGGTAAAATTGATGATTCTTCTATCTATTTATTGTCAAAAGAGATTGCAAAAGAGATAGAGAATAAGGTACAATACCCTGGCGAAATAAAAGTCAATGTTATTCGCGAAAAACGTGAAATTCAATATGCAAGGTAAAAAATGAAAAAAAGAACAACAGCTTTACTTATCTTAGGTCTCTTAGTTACAGGGTGTAATGCAAAAGATGCAAAAGATATTAATGCAAGTAAAACAGTAGAAAATGTATCTGTAGATTCAAATACAACAACAGATAAAAAAAACAGTAAAAATATAGTAGTACTAGAGACAAATCAAGGGACAATTGAGTTAAAAATGTTTCCAGATATCGCACCACTGGCTGTAGAGAATTTTACGACTCATGCTGCTAATGGTTATTATGATGGATTGATTTTTCATAGAGTTATTAAAGATTTTATGATTCAAGGTGGTGACCCTACTGGAACAGGTACAGGTGGTACTTCTATTTGGAACAAAGAGTTTGTTAATGAATATGCTCCTAATGTTGTTTTTGACAAACCATACATGTTGGCAATGGCAAACCATGGACCAAATACCAATGGTAGTCAATTTTTCATTACAACAAAAGCAACACCTTGGTTAAATGGTGGTTATACTATTTTTGGTGAAGTGGTTTCAGGACAAGATGTTGTTGATAAAATAGAAAATACAAAAACTGCTAGAGCTGACAGACCTGTTAGTGAGCAGAAAATTCTTAAGGTTTATGTTAAGAAGTAATGCAAAAAAATGATCTTAATACTCTACGTCAAGAACGTTTAAAATGTCTTGACTGGAAAAATATAAAACCTTATTGGGAAGCTATTTTAGCTCTCCCAACTCCTAAAAATGTTCAAATCAAGCTTGGTGATACTGTTGAGATGATTCCGGATAATATGACAGAGGAAGATGAAGAAAATATTTATAATGCTGCAAAATTAATGCACCCTTGGCGAAAAGGACCCTTTCAAGTCTCTAAAACTTTTATAGACAGTGAATGGAAAAGTAATTTAAAGTATGATTTACTTCGTCCCCATTTTAATTTAAAAGATAAAGTTGTAGGGGACATAGGCTGTAATAATGGATACTACCTTTTTAAAATGATGGAAGATAAGCCAAAAAGATTAATTGGTTTTGATCCTTCAGCTGTAACCTATTGTCAATTTAAATTTTTAGATCATTTTATGCAAAGTGGTATAACTTATGAACTTTTAGGCGTAGAGCATATAGAGTACTATGAGCATAAATTTGACACACTTTTTTGTTTGGGTGTACTCTATCATAGAGCTGACCCTATTGGTATGTTAAAATCGCTTTTTAAGGGTTTAAATGATGAAGGAGAACTTATACTTGATACCTTTATGATAGATGGTGAGGATGATATCTGTTTAACTCCTCGTGATCGTTACTCTAAAATGGGGAACATATACTTTATACCAACAGTAAATGCCTTAAAGAACTGGTGCTTTAGAGCAGGTTTTAAAGAGTTTGAAGTACTGGATATTGTTAAAACAGAGTCTACGGAACAACGAAAAACAGAATGGATTAATACCCAATCTTTAGATGATTTTTTAGATAAAAATGACCAAAATAAAACAGTTGAAGGTTATCCAGCACCTAAAAGAGTCTATATTAAGGTTAAAAAGGTAAAGAAAATAGATTAATTTGTATATTTATTTTCAAACAGATAAAAAATAAGGTATAATTAACATATAAAAAATATTCAAGAATTAATCATATTAACCTTTTGAAATTATAATAATAAAAATTAGAATTAATTTATGATTATTTAGCAAGTATAATTTTGATATAACCTTAGAATATAATAGAAATGATTAGGATAACAATGAGAATATTAACCATTGGTTTTGACGATGAGTTTATAAAAGATCTAGAAGTCGAATTAGAAAAATATTTTATTTGCATAGTTGACTCAGCAAGAGATTTGTACGATGCTACAAATTTTACAGATTTTAGACACTATGAACTTATAATAATAGTAGATGAAGGCGAACGTTATACATTAGAAAAATATAGCAATGAAGTCAAAAAGAAAAAAAGAGAAACAAAAATTATAGTTTTAACCGATGATAATAAAAATCAAATAGCTCTTTTTGGCTTAGGTGTAGATGATGTTATAGTTGAGTTTACTGATTCAGCTGAACTTATCGCTGCAAGAGTACTTTCAAATATGAGAAAATTATTTGGAACACAAATTGATGTTGGTAAATTGGTTATTGACATTACCAACAAAAAAATAGAGTATGATGATAAAATAGTATCTTTAAATGGTAAAACATTTGATATTCTGGCTTATTTAGCTTTAAGAGAAGACAGAGTATTCTCTAAAGATGAAATTATTAATGCACTGTGGGAAGAGCCAGAATACGTAAGTGACAACACTGTTGAAGTTGCTATTAATCAGATTAGAAAGAGACTTAAGAGTATTTTAGGTTTCCAAGTGATACATACAGTGCGTCGCCGAGGATACAAATTCTCTTACGAAAAATAAATCTTTTTATTTTTCATCATCTTTCGACAATTCTTTCAGTCACTTACTTAACGTAAGCTCCTTCAAGGAATTGTCAAAATCTAATAAAAACTAAAAAGATTTGTAGTACTCCATGAAAATACCTTACATAAGCTTTTAATTATTCTTTACGTATTCCAACCACATAGGCATTCCACGTTGTTCTTGTTTGAGTGTTGTACTCATTCCATGACCTGGATACACTGTAAAATCCCCTTCTATTTTCATCGCTTTTTCTAAACTTTTTAGCATGGCTTCTTTTGAAGAGAATGGAAAGTCCCATCTTCCTATAGATTGTTGAAATAAAAAGTCACCTGAAAACCATACATCTTCTATCTCTATAATTGAGTTACCGGGTGTATGCCCAGGGAAGTGTCTGTATTGAACTTTAATACCTTCTATCACAAGTGCCTCATCTCCATTTACTAAAACATCTGCTTTACTACTAGGTGGATTTTGACCTAGAACACATTTCTCCAACATAAAAGCATCATCTTTAGAAATATATAGGGGTATGTTTAACTCTTTTTGTAACTCTGCATTGGACCATACATGGTCATAGTGTCCATGAGTGTTGAGTATGGCTATAGGGTTTGTTGTGTTGTTCAGTACCCATGATGTAGCACCCATACCAGGGTCAATAATTAAGTCTTTATTGTCTATAGTAACAATGTAGCAGTTTGTTTGGGTTTGACCCATAGGTTGAATTTTAATTTCCATTGATTCGCCTTTTGGTATAATATTGCCATGAAACTATATAAAATTTTAGAAGAAGCCATTACAAGTGATTGTATTGAGACTAAAGAAAAACTTACACAGCAATGTTTTGAGTATTGTAGCAAAAATGAATTTATATCCTCTGAAGGATTTCAGCCTGTGATATTTGATGAACCATCCTATGCCAATAGATGTAAAATTGTAGATCCTAGAAAGTTAAAAGCCAGAAAAGATTTTGATAAACCAGAGGGCTTAGCAACGTTGGTACATGCAATTGCACATATAGAGTATTCTGCTATTGATTTAGCATTGGATGCTGTTTATAGGTATCCTGAAATGTCTCAACATTTTAAAATGGATTGGATAGAAGTTGCTCTTGATGAGATAAGACATTATAAAATGTTAGAAACTCTATTAATAGAGTTAGGGTTTAAGTATGGTGACTTCCCTGTTCATTGTGGACTTTTTGATGCAGCAAATCATACAGCAGAAAATATTTTAGACAGAATGGCAATTATTCCTCGATATTATGAAGCAAGTGGTTTAGATGTTAATCCACAAATTATCAAAAAACTTGATAATAAACGAAAACTTGTAAATGTAAAGAGATTAATTGAAATACTTAATATTATTTATAATGAAGAGATTATACATGTTAATAAAGGTGATTTTTGGTTTAAATATATTTGCAAGATAGAAAACTTAGATACATCAATTTATTTTAATATTTTAGAAAAATATAAATTATTAGAGAAGCAGAGACCCCATATTAACGTTGATGCACGACAAAAAGCAGGTTTCACTTGTGATGAGTTAAGAAAACTAGGGGATGCAGATTGTAGCTAATAATAAAAAACATAATAAATTATATAGTGTTTCAAATAACTTTTAAAGATAAAAGAGTATAATAATCTTATAAAATTAAATAAAAAGTGGAAATAATGCAAAATAAAATAGAATTTTATAAACCGTCAATACAAAGCAATACAAAGC
>Ga0256827_10003207_pt1 | contig 10425 bp, 17 predicted proteins | sample CV84metaG_FD_185977 | JGI IMG/M metagenome (GOLD analysis project Ga0256827, IMG submission 185977) | Hydrothermal vent microbial communities from East Pacific Rise, Pacific Ocean - CV84 | ecosystem: Environmental > Aquatic > Marine > Hydrothermal vents | place: Pacific Ocean: East Pacific Rise...
AGGGATATACTATAAGATACCGCGAATGTTGACTAGGAAGTCATAACGCTATATAAACACGTGGCATTGTATAGAAGTATACATGACGTAAATAAAGATGTAACTTGCATCCATCTGACGTTCAGTAGATGTGACAAACTGAACGAGGCAAATATTAGCATAGACCTATACAAATGTTAATACGATAAGTCCTACTGAATGGTCGAGAGCTGAGACTCTTGACACTAGGTTGCCAGGCGGGTATCGGTATAGATACTGACAAAAGTCCTGGCTATCTATGGCAAGACCATAGAGCAATCAACATGCGAATCTAATATAGGAAATTAGGCATGCTCTGTAAACATGAAGGTCTCGAAAGAGAGGGTCCAACAACGGCTCAAACATGTAATAAACCAGGCTTTCTAAAAGCCACGACCATAAGTACTCACCGGAGTATTTATGGTAGTAAAAACTGGAAACATTTTTTATTGTGTCCATACCATAAAATGAATGTATAATTAGATTATCAAGGAGATAACATGGAAGAAAGCAATTGGTTTGATAGACCTAAAAAGAAAAGAATAAAGAAAATAGCACCTATAACTAGATTACATACTATACCAAAGATAATACATCAAACGTATATAAGAAATAACCATCTACCTAAAGAGATAAAAAACAATATAGATAACCTAAAAAGATTAAACCCTGGTTGGAGTTATAGACTATATGATGATAATGAAGTAGAAGCCTATATAAAGAAATACTTCCCTGAGTTATTAAAGTATTATCTAGCTATTAACAAGAACTACGGAGCTGCTAGAGCAGACTTCTTTAGATACTTAGTTATGTATAGAGACGGAGGAGTGTATATAGATATAAAGAGTACTTTTACTAAACCGTTCTCAGAAGTACTTAAAGATGATGATGAATATATCATATCACATTGGAACTATGGTACGTGGGGAATGCATGAAGAAGTAGATCTTCCTCTAGGAGAATATCAGCAGTGTTATATAATAGCAGCACCAGGACACCCATTCCTTAAAGCTGTGATAGATAAAGTAGTAGATAATATAACCAACTACTCTGATGGAGGTTTACCTACGTCTAGTAATAGAAAAATAGGTAAGTACGGCACGTTAAATACCACAGGACCATTTGCGTATACACACGCCATATCTAGAATAATAGATAAATATAAACATAGAATGGTTGATTCTGTTAAAGACTTAGGTTTTAAGTATACTGTATTTAGTGTTAGGAATACAGGCAGACACTATAGAATGTTTAAAAAACACTACACCAATTTACTAGAACCTATAGTTAATAAAGATATATTAAAATAAAAAATATTAACCAATACTTATTACATGACAATAAAAATTTATATGGAGAGTGTAATGGGTATTATGTTAGTTTACATGTTTAGTGTTATGATAGTTTATACATATGTTGTGCTAATGTGTCACAGTGGGTGTGTTTTACCTAGGAATGAAAAGATAGCTTTCTTTATCATACCTCTACTACCAGGTGTTAATACAGTATTTAGCATACTTATAATTTTACACACTGGAGACAGAATTTATAAAAATTATAAATAGTTTATTATATGAACAGTTATAATAAATGTCGTTCCAAAATAACGCATCTACATATAATTATAATGTAGTTAAATATAACTATAAGATCGTATAGGGTCTTTAAGAATAAGTACGGTAACGTATAAAAGGTAATGTAGCAAGTTATCGCTATTCGAAAGAATAGTTCATCTATACAATCAAGCAGAATGTAAGTTTATACATATCTAATAAATATGTGTGAAATAGTCTTTCGTATTAAAACTTTGAATAGATAAACGGAGTCAATCGATGAGTTTGTTTCTTATCTGTGGTGGATAATAGAAGTAACCAATTTAATACAGAGAGTAATTTTGAACTTGAAGATTTATGTCATGAGCGTGTAGTTCGTAAATGGTGTATGTCATTTTATGTAGTAGTGAGATACTATATAAATCATTGGTTTGTTAAACTAAGCAAACTGATATGGTGTGTGGATTATACTGTGGGTCAAAAGCCTATGGATTTCCTGGCGGAACACACACCTGCTAATAATAAGGATATAATTTAAAATAAGTTAAATTAACAATAAGGAAAGTTTTCGCCACCGTATAATGAAAGCGGCTTAATGCTCTACTATTTATATAGAATAGAGTCTACGGATGCTCCCAAGGCAGAAGTAGTTTAGTTGGAAAGGATGGTTCATCTTAGCAGATGTTTATTGCTCGCAAGGCAGACCTGAATAGAATACTAGAGTAGTTGTACGGAATGCAAGAAATGCTACTTGTTGGATTAACGTCCTAATAAAAAGCAGTCGTGAGGACTACTGAGTACGAAAGGAAAAGTGGATAAGGAGAGGAACCAATAATCTCTCCGAAAGGTTCTCGTATACATATCTAATCTAAGTATGTATAATTATAAATGGTGGATAGGCAAGTGGTTAAGCCCCTAAGCTCATAACTTAGTTATCGTGGGTTCGAATCCCTCTCCACCAACCACATAAATTAATCCGGATTAGCTCAGCGGTAGAGTAGATGACTGTTAATCCATAATAAGGAGAATAAATGAGATGAGAATAACTTTCACAAGTAGATCAACCTTTAATGATTATATTATTGTTAAGGATATAGATAATGCCGATAGTGATAATCGGTTATATGAACATAGAGTAATTGCAAAAGAAGAATTAAAAAGAGAATTAGATCCGACCGAAGAAGTACATCATTTCGACGGAAATAGAGCTAACAATTCTCCAGACAATCTCTTAGTTTTAAATAAAGATCAACACATTAAATTACACGCGTGGTTAGATAAAAACATAATCGTTCCCAAACCAAAACAACTTATACGAAATATGAAGGGTTGCATTAGATGTGCTGAATGTCAAAAACCCATACATCCTTCTAAAAAGAAATTTTGCACACACGAATGCAGAATCGCGCATAGAAAAAAAGAACTGATGTTAGAGACTCCTGTTAGTTATTTACAGAAGTTAATTAAATCACATCCAATAACAACGATAGCAAACATCATCGGACTAACGGATTCAGGAGTTAGAAGAAGATGTAAAGCCCTTGGTATAGATCATAAAACAGGATTACTATTATAACACGTTCGAATCCTGCATCCGGAGCCAGACAATTATGACGCATAGTTCAATGTTAGAATAGTCTGATAGCAACTCCCTCACACTATCGGAAAGACAATGGTTAAATTCCATTAGCGTTCCATAAACCCTGTACCCCTCGTGTAAAAAGTACAGGGTTATTTTAACGACTTAAAGACAGGAATAAAACCGCCTGCAGAATAGATTAAATTCTATCAGTGTTACCGGTTAGTCGGTTCTATGTTTATCCAAAAACAAAAACTCTTTTTTCTAACCTTAGCAGTTTACTTCTGCTAGGGTGTTTTTTTTTTCGGGTCTATATATTATATAAGTATAATAATGAATATAGACTTTTTTATATTTACATATTATATAGATAGTCTTGTATGGACAATTTTATTTAATAAAAGGAGATAAGATGACTGTAGGCGAACTTAAAGATATACTTAGCAAACTCCCTGATGGAGTTAAAGTATGTGTAGACGGTTATGAGGATGGGTATGATGATGTATCGGATGTTAATATGACATCTATACACAAAGACCCGTCACCAGAGAGTTGGGAAGGTAAATACCAAAACAGTTTAGACGATGATTCGTTTAAAGCTTTGGTTTTATCAAGATCTAATAAATAATTCTTTAAAGGAGAATAAATGAGAACAACAACACTAGTAGATAATATTAAGAAAATAGAGGGTAAAGGTATTCTTGTAGTTACACACGCTAACTGCATGGATGGAAATGGGTCAGTTTTGGCGTTAGCTGAAACATTCGGAATTGCACCATCTAAGATTGAAGTTATCTTCATGACTTACGGGACTCCGTTAGAGGAGCTATTTAAGAGAGGTGTTCATAGAGACATCGTAATGTGTGACTTCTCTCTAAAGAGAGATGAGATGCTAGAGCTCGATAGAATTTCTAAGTCGTTGTTGGTTATAGACCACCACAAGACAGCGGAAGATAACTTGAAAGGTTTAGATTTCTGTATCTTCGATATGTCAGAGTCTGGTGCGTCTCTCACGTGGAAGACATTTAATGAAGATAAAGAGTTACCTATAGTTCTTGACTACATTAAGGACAGAGATTTATGGACTTGGAAACTACCAGATTCTAAAGTAGTTAGCACTGGCTTATTCGAGAAGGTCGGACTATCTGATTTAGAGAAGCTAGATACATTAAACATCTATAGTATAGCTGAGTTCATAACACCCGAGAGACTAGCTGTACAGGATTATATAGATTTTAGAATCCAGTCTATCTCTGGTAAACCATTAATGTTCACATTTACACATGACGGAATAACTATTCCTATGTTAAATAATGCTGAATTAAATAGCGAGGTAGGTAATGTACTAGCATTAAAATACCCTGCTGTATTACTATGGTTTATTACACCTGAAGGTCTTAAGTTATCATTCAGATCTAGTGATGAAAACCCTATTAGTTTTGATGTTAGTGAGATAGCTAGATCTATAGGTGGTGGTGGTCACGCTAGAGCAGCAGGAGCTAACTTCGGTTTTGATAGTCCATTCTTTAAGAAATTCTTTGAGGATATGGCGTCATGAGTGATGATAAAGAAGACTTTGAACAAATAGACTATAGTAGACTAGATGGTGATGACAATACGTATACGTTTATACAACCAGACTTATCGCCTTGGAAATGCTATATGTTTGGTAGTAAGGATGATCACGGTATGGTTTACCAACCGGTTAGAGGAGCTGAGCCTAATTGGTTCCAAAGATATATGGGTGAGATATTCTTTGGTAACAGATGGGTTAAAACATAAACACAAAGGATAAACAATGAATGAAATGTATAAAAACAAACTCTTGAAAGAATTGATAGAGACAAGAGGAATGATAAAATCTGCTATGGCTATGAGGGGAGTGAAAGATAGTGAGAGAAAATATCTCGATAACCGATTACAGAGAGTGGAGAGAGATATAGAATACATCAAAAGTGGTGTATCTATACCTGTTAGAGGTGGTACTAAGAAAAGAGTATATGGTTCTGGTGTTGGATATACTCTCGCGGAAGTAGGAGATAAATTCGGCATTACTAGAGAAAGAGTTAGACAGATAGAGAGTAGTGGGTTAAAGAAACTTAAGAATCCTTTAGTCGGTAGAGCTTTAAGACCGTATCTAATAGATTTAGATGATATAAATAAATCTCAACAGGAGTAGATCATGTTTACTGTAAGAACGATGAGAAAAAACATCGTTAAAGAGATTAAATACATTGATAAACTAATAGAGAAAACTTTTCTCTCTGCTACTAATAGAAGAGAGCTTAAGGTTCTAAAGAGTCGTTTAGAAACCGCTCTAGACGATAAAGTTATGTTTATTAGTAATAATGCATTAATACGTAAGAAAATGCATTTAACTAGTAGGGGTTTAGAGATTATGCAAGAACGTATTGCTAAGAAATTAAAACACCCTAAAGCAAAAAAGTTTTACAACCACTTAAAAGGGGAATAAATGATATTAGTTACAGGTGGTCTAGGGTATATAGGTACCCATGTATGTCTAGAGTTGGTGAAAGAAGGTTATGAGGTTATTATTTTCGATAACCTACATAACAGTTCACCTGAAGCATTTTATGTACTAAAAGAAGCTACGGCAGAATATGACGGTAATCTTTTTTTAGAGATTGGCGACATCAGAAATAAAGATATATTATCTTTTATGTTTTTAAAGTACAATATATCTAAAGTCATTCATTTAGCTGGATTAAAATCTGTAAATGATTCTGAAGATAACCCTGATCAATATGAAGATGTGAATGTAAATGGTAGTAAGGTTCTGTTTGACGTAATGAATGAATACAACTGTAAGCATTTAATGTTTGCATCCAGTGCATCTGTGTATGGTGACCATGGTGATCATGCTGTTATCGAAACAGATAAAACAAATCCTATGTCTAACTATGCTAGAAATAAGTTAGATATAGAAAACCTTATTCTAAATAACGATTCTATAAGTGGTATTATATTAAGAATCTTTAATCCTATAGGTACCGATAAAGAAAGATTAATAGGTAGTAAATTAGATTTTGGGTCTAGTAATATAATGCCTAAAATTTTAGAGTTAGAACCAGATGATACATTTGTAGTATATGGAGATAAACACAAAACAGCAGATGGGTCTTGTGTAAGAGATTATGTTCACGTATTCGATGTAGCTAGAGCGTTTGCATTATCTATTAAGTATATAGAATCTTTAGATAAAGATATAGTATTTAATGTAGGTAGTGGTGTTGGTAGAAGTGTATTTGAGTTACTAAGGTTAGTTAAAGAGGCTGTAGGTAAAGATATCAAATATATTATAGGCGATGCTTTAAATGGAGATGTGGACATTTGTAAATGTGATATATCTAAATTAAAACATCATATGGAATGGAGACCTTCTCCAAACATAATTAATTATTTATACTAATAGTATAATAAAGGAATAGACATGAAGAAATTTTTAACAAAGAGTACTATTGGTGGTTTCATAGCTGGATTCGTAATAGGTTACACGGTGACGCAATTAATCATATATCTAATTATACTATAGTCACATACACCATACGGTGTATGTGATGTATTTTTATTTGTGTTTAAACAGTAAAGTACTTCCGAAGCTTTTATGTTTACATATAATTAAGGTAGTAAATGATAGCGATATCAATTATAACACCCTACGCATAATCAGCATAGTTTGGATACTCGATATAAGGAGTCCTGTAATGCAAAGAAGTATATACGTAATAAGTCCAGGAAGTAAATCTGGTAATGTGCTATATATGAGTTGTTTATATAAGTATTCCCTAGAGACACCATTAAAGGGTCAAGTGTTCTAGTGCGGTCCGAGCGATTACCGGATGGAGGTTGTATGTAACCGATGTACAAGCATATAATTGGTATCAAAAGTTGATAACTTTTTACCGACAGATTAAGTTTATAGTTAGTTAAGCTTCCGATTATAATAATTACATTAATATAAGTTGTGTTATAATTGGTGATCTAAATAACTTATATCTATATTTAATATAGTTTAGTTTAAACCCGGAGAACTAGTAAAAGAAAAAAAGGGAGGTATGTTAGTGTATGATGGCTTAGGATTTAACTCTGAAGCATATAAGCTAAACGCATTCAGTATTGTGGTAGACTGGAGCGTACTTGACCACACGCCCGTATAGGGCGTTATAAATAAATCTTTTTTTTTACAATGTCCCTATTAAAAATGTATCTGTAAATAAATACATTCACATATTATAACATTAGTCTTGGATAGACAAAATAAAACACAAAGGGAAATTATGCAAGAATACATATTCGAGTATAGTGATACTAACTTCGATAGATTTTGTGACCTTATAAAAGATGGTCACTTCGAAAGAAAGGCTAATGGTCAAGTGCGTTTAGATGGAGTTATCGGTGGGTACAACATAGTACCGTCTAAGTTACCGACGGTTAATTTCTTTATAAACACGAATAAAAATACCATGGGTATCTCTAAAGATATCGTATATTATATGGAGATGAACAACGGACATCTTCTGTCTAATATGCATATGATATTTGCGTTGGCGTGTCACGTTAAAAGGGACACAGGTGTTTATTACACAAAAAATGTTAGTCGTCATTTGTTAGAAGAAAATGGGGATTTCTTCGATGCCATGTTAGACCATATCATGTATCTAGAGGATCACTATGTGACAGATACTGGTCTATGTCATGAAGACCTACTGACGTTATTTGGAAACGAAAACTTTAGAGATGAATACGTTGGTGCTGGTGGTAGTCGCATGCTTGAGGAACTCAAGTTAGACTATAACAAACGTCATCATCCTATCAATCATATTAAATAATAAAGGGAAATTATGAATATAGAAATGGTAGAATTAATGTTAGCCCTTCTTCTAGACGATTTAAAAAGTCTAGAAAAAGTTGGTAAGTTAAATGACGATCTTTATGATACAAATTTAACTATTGGTAGCTTACTTGTGGTATTAAGTAAGTCGGGTGAATGGTATGTGTCTAAAGAACACAAACTATTCGTGATTGGTGGTTCAGATATAAGCAAGATAAAAGAGGGACTTAATGATCCTTTCTTTAAGGCTTGCTTATATCATGAGTTAGTACATGTTACTCAGTTTGATAGAATACCAGAAGGGTATGAACATACTGAGTTAGAGACTATGTCTGAGATAATAAAATGTCCTTTTGAGTTTGAGGCTGTTTTAGAAGAGTGTCTGTTCTGTCAAAAGAATGGATTCTTGGACGAAGTCTATATGGAAGAAGCTATGGAAGAGTTGTTAACCAACGATTCTTTCAGAGAAGCTTTCACGAAAAGAATGGTGGTATAAATTACAGAGTGTCGTTATGACACTCTGTAATTATTTTTTTACTTCCGAACATACTATATTTACATATCATATAGATAGTCTGTATAGACAATTTTCGTTCATACCAGTCTCTCAATGGTATGGACATAGGAAGGAGAGAGAATGTTTGATCATATCATCAACATGACACCTCATACAATTGCTGTAGACGACGGTAAAAACTCTTGGAAATATCCACCTAGCGTGGATGGACCTGCAAGAGTAGATACTGTTTCTACTGTGGTTGATGAGATGGATGGATTTGATGTTGTATCTAACAAGGTGATTGGTGACAATCTTCCGGAACCTCGTGAAGGTATCTATCTTCTAGTATCAGCAATGGTATTAGGACTTAGACCTGAGAGAACGGATTTGATTGCACCAAACACTGGAGCTGCAAAGCGTAATGACAAAGGACACATCGTTAGTGTACCTGGTTTCATTAGAGCTTAGTAGTTCAATGTTAGTGCGACACATATGAAAGCGATTAAGAGAGTAGACTCATTTGTCTAAAATCTGATCGTTAGTAAGATCTGTCACCGTGTAAGGATCAAGGTTATCCAATCAACGGTATACAAAATGAGAAGACCAATAAGTTTACAATGTCTAACTATCAATCGATATAAGACCAGTATCATAGGAAACTGTGAACAAAATTATTTTTATAAAGGAAACAAAATGAGTAAAATAAATATCAACTTCTACGGAAACAATGAAAAAATCAGTAGTAAGTCAAAAATCCTAGACGCGTGTCTAGGTAACACCGGTGTCCAAATGCTAGTAAGAAAGAAACTAGCGACCATCCCTGAAAAAGGGGTGCCTTTGAAGGTGTTAGACGATGACACATCAAATGGATATATCCATTTGTGTGTGACAGATACTGTGTTTCAAATAGGTTCAGCATTGATTGCTGTTGAGTTTACTATTGAAGCAGATGAAAAGACCGAAAAGTTCTTCAAAGGGGATAGTGTAAAAATGACTGAATGGGTATTTAGATACCTTCTAAGTATGATTTGGCGTGACGAGATATACAAGGAAAAGATCGACGCGTACCTACTAGCTGTGTTAGCTAGGTTAGACGCGGACAGTCATTGGTGTCCAGGAGCAGCTCGCGGACATAGACAGTGGAGGGTAACTGGACCGTAACCAGTTACCTAAAATATGCCTAAGTGTCGCAAGACATATGGCTATTGCATTAGGAAACTTCTGTATAAATTATTTTTTATAGGAAAGGAAAGAAAATGAAAAATAATATAGAGAACGATCTAAAGAAACTCTCTTATTTAAAAAGAAAAATAAGAGAATTAAAAAAGGAGTATGATCGCGTAGAAAAAAATCTAGCGATCTTGGATATACCATATGAAAGAGACGAGTATGGGTTTCTTTCTAAGGTAGGAGTAGCCCATATTTTAGGTGTTTCTAGAAGTCGTATAGCACAAATAGAAACTAGTGCTATGAAAAAACTACGAACTTCTTGTGAGATCAGAGAGTTACATAACTATCTCACTATGCCTATTCAACCAACACATACAGAGGTTGACAATACTGTAGACATTTTAAAAGGACTACAGTTACATCCTGAAAGAAGGGAGATGGTATGACAAAGGACCTAATAGATGCTTTTAATGATGATTTTCATCAGAAGTATCCGTTCTATAATGACGTGTTTTTTAGTAGACACGCCATAGAACGCTTGAAAGAGAGATTTGGAAAACCTAACAGTCAACTCTTTAGAGCAATAATAAGAGCAGTAAAGGAGTTAAAAGAAAAACCACACTGGAAATACGCCAAAGGCCAAACCTTTGGTGCCGATATGGTAGTTGCTAGAGAAAGCAACTGCTATGTAGTTGTAACTAGCTGGAATAAAGACATTAAACAGGTGAGGTAACTCCCTGTTTTTTTTTATTAC
>Ga0256827_10003208_pt1 | contig 10424 bp, 8 predicted proteins | sample CV84metaG_FD_185977 | JGI IMG/M metagenome (GOLD analysis project Ga0256827, IMG submission 185977) | Hydrothermal vent microbial communities from East Pacific Rise, Pacific Ocean - CV84 | ecosystem: Environmental > Aquatic > Marine > Hydrothermal vents | place: Pacific Ocean: East Pacific Rise...
AACATGGAACTTGTTTAATCCATACCCTATAGATTTTTTATGAAAAATAACCTCTATTTAACCCAAACTGACACCACAATAGGCTTTGTCTCACAAGATGCTTCTAAGATAGATAGAGCTAAAGAGCGTCTGCCAAATAAACACTATATACGGGTTGTGAACTCGTTGGATATGTTAAAAAGATTTGCTCGTGTTCCTCAAAAGCATAAGAACTTTGTGAGACGTGCTAGACGGACTACCTTTATTATGCCAAAGGGGTACTCATTTCGTGTGGTTAGAAGTACGAAACATAATCTACTGCTTGATAGGATTGGATGGGTTTACTCCTCTTCGGCTAATTTAAGTGGTTGTGATTATGATGAGGCTTATGCAAAAGATAGAAGTGAGGTTATAGTAAGCTTTTCAGATAAGTATGTGGGAAAAGCTTCTAAGATTTATCGTTTAGGAGAAAAACGGATAAAAACTATTCGCTAGTACCTTTTACTGTTATTGGAGCTAATTGCATCTCTTCTGCTGAACCTTTTTTTGCCATTTTGGCATACTTTCTTGCTTCATCAAAATTTTTCATAGTGTAGTAGAGTAGAGCAATATTTGCATAATTTCCTTGGGTTACTTGATGCTCTTTTCCAAAGACTTTTTCATTTATCTTCATCGCTTTAAAATAGGATTTTAGTGCATTTTGGTAATCACCTGCCTCCTCTTGAAGTACAGCTAAGTTGTTATAGCTAATAGCTATATCTATCTTCTCTTTGTGAACTATCTGCTCTTTTATCTCAATTGTCTTTTTAGTATATTTGATTGCTTTTTTAGTTTTACCCATAGCAGCAAGAAGCATTCCAAGATTATTATAACTTTGAGCTGTTTGACTATCAATACGCCCTAAACTCTTCTCTCTTATCTTTAACCCTTCGGTAATATAAATAAGAGCTTTATCATACTCTCCTGTTCGTTTATATACTAATCCCAAGTTATTATATGAAGTAGCAGTGTTTAGATGCTCTGTTCCAAGTACTTTCTCTTTTATTTTTATAGACTCTAAATAATAATTAATTGAGGATTTATAATCCCCTTTACGATAGGCTTTTACACCTTGATTATTAAGCCTATTTGCTTTTTGAAGTAGAGATTTTTTTTCTAGTTTAGAAATATTTTTAGAAGTTTGAGTGTTAGGAGAGGTGACTGCACAAGCAGTCATCAATCCTGTTATTGCCAAAGTAAGCAATAGGCTATTAATAGTTCTTTTCAAATACAACTCCGTGAACCTATTAGGTTTAATCTAATGACATAATAGCTAAATTTAACTTTTTGTAATATTTAACTCTCATATCTAAGATTATCTACTCACCCTGTTCATCTATCAAAATTTTAGGTTTTGCACCTCTTGGGATAACCATCCAAAACTTTTCAATATCATATCTAAAGCTCTCTAAAATCTTACAAGCTCTAGTAGAACCTGTTTTTCTTTTATAATCTATTAGGATATCTTTAAGCTCAAATCTATCAGTATCAAACTCATCTGTACTGATATTAAATGCCTCAACAAGCTCAGGATTTATCTTTCTATGGAATGTTCCATCTTCATCATATACAAATGCTTTACCACCTGTCATACCTGCACCAAAGTTAATACCTGTTTTACCAAGGATAACAACTGTTCCACCTGTCATATACTCACATGGATGGTCTCCTGTCCCCTCAACTACAGTAGTTACACCTGAGTTACGAACTGCAAATCTCTCACCAACTTGACCGTTGATATATACTGTTCCACCTGTTGCACCATAGAGACAAGTATTTCCTCCAAGAGCAACATCACAACCAGATTTATCAGCCGTTATAACAATCTGACCACCATTCATACCTTTACCAATATAATCATTTCCTGCACCATTAAGATTGATATTGATACCCTTAGACATAAATGCACCTAGAGATTGCCCAGCAGTTCCTGTTAGATTAATAGTAATAGTATCCTTAGGTAAGCCATTATCACCATAACGTTTTGCTATCTCACCAGAGATTCTAGCTCCAAAACTTCTATTTAGATTGGAGATATCTTTCTCTATTACAATTGGTGTTGATGGCTCTTCTATTGTTGGAAGTAACTCTTTTACAATCTCCTGCTCATACTCATTTGCATCATATGGTTCATTTGACTCTACTTGACAAGTATTTATACCATCTAGCTTATATAACATCTCTTCAAGATTAAACTTTTTAGCAAACTCATCATCAATAACTTTCAATAGATGATTCTGTCCAATAATCTCCTCTAGTGATTTATATCCAAGTTTAGCAAGTATCTCTCGTATGTCTTCTCCAAGAAGAGTAAAGTAGTTTACAACTTTTTCTACATTTCCACTAAATCTAGCTCTTAGATATGGGTCTTGTGTCGCAACACCTACCGAACAGGTATTTAAGTGACAGATTCTAAGCATTTTACACCCAACAATAACCAAAGCACCTGTACCAAAAGCGTACTCTTCTGCTCCAAAGATAGCTGCTTTTACAACATCAAGACCTGTCTTTAATCCACCATCAGTCTCAACTGTTACTTGACCTCTTAGATTATTAGCTTTAAGGGCATTATGTGCCTCTATGAGACCCAACTCCCAAGGATTACCTGCAAATCGGATAGAACCAATTGGAGCAGCACCTGTACCACCATCTGCACCAGAGATAATAATCTTATCTGCATAAGCTTTTGCAACACCTGCAGCAATTGTTCCAACTCCTGCTGTTGATACCAGTTTTACAGCTACTTTAGCTTTAGGATTTGCCTGTTTAAGGTCAAATATAAGCTGTGCTAAATCCTCAATTGAGTAGATATCATGATGTGGTGGTGGTGAGATTAATGTCACACCTGGTTTAGTATGTCGTAGACGTGCAATAAGTGCTGTTACCTTTGAACCAGGAAGCTGTCCACCCTCCCCTGGTTTTGCACCTTGTGCCACCTTAATCTGTAGCTCTTCAGCTGATTGTAGATACTCAGGAGTTACACCAAATCTACCTGATGCAATCTGCTTAATCTTTGAATTTTTCTCTGTACCATAACGAGCATTATCCTCTCCACCCTCACCAGAGTTTGATTTTGCTCCAATACGGTTCATAGCCACAGCTAGAGTCTCATGTGCCTCTTGTGAGATAGAACCCATAGACATAGCAGCTGTTGAGAACCTTTTAAAAATTGCATCAATAGGCTCAACCTCATCAATAGAGATAGGTTCTCTATCTGAATTTAACTCATAAAAATCACGAATAAACTTCTTATCTCTCTTATTTACAAGCTCTTTTAACTTCTCATAATCCTCTTTTTTACCACTTTGAGCTGAAGTTTGGATAGCTGATATAGTAGCTTTTGAGAAGTCATGGAACTCCTCTCCTCTCTTATATTTATAAAATCCACCTTTATAAAGAGCTTTCTTTTTACCATCAAAGGCATGAGTAAATGCTCGTGAGTGGTTTGAATTTAGACGCTCTTCTATATCACTATACTCTAACCCCATTAGAAGTCCTTGTGACCCCTCAAAACAATCAGATACAATCTCTTTACTTAAGCCAATAACATCAAATAGCTTTGAGTTTCGGTAAGATGAGATAGTTGAGATACCCATTTTTGACATAATTTTAAGAAGCCCAGCACCAATAGCTCTACGAGAACGCTTAAGTGTCATCTTCATATCATTACTATCTTGAGATATAGTTTCAACTGTGTAATAGAGAAGATAAGGGAAAATCGCAGCAGCCCCATAACCTAACATAGTTGCAGCAGAGTGAGGGTCAAAAACCTCACCTGTAACAGTTACAACACTAGTTAAGTGTCTTAGTTTATTCTCAAGAAGTACTTTTGTCAATCTACCTACAACCATAAGCATAGGTAAAACTTTGTTATTCTCTGAAAGTAATCTATCATCCAAGATAATTGTTCTAATACCATTATCTTTTACATCTGCAATGATAGTATCAACCAATTTATCTAAACTACTTTTGATATCGGTTGTAAATACAGTAGAGTAACATTTTGCCTTATATGACGAATCATATCTCTCATTATTCTCATCACCAAACTCTTGAAGAAGTGCAAACTTCTCAGCAGACATAATTGGTAAAACAGTTTTTAATCTCTTAGCATGTTTTGGTCCATCTTCGAGTAGGTTTTGAAGCTCTCCAAAACCTGTATTAAGACTCATTACAGTCTTCTCTCTAATTGGGTCAATAGGAGGGTTAGTCACCTGTGCAAACTTCTGTTTAAAAAAGTCTGTAAAGTTTCTCTGCTCATTTGAAAAAACAGCAAGTGGAGCATCATCTCCCATAGCAGCAGTGGTCTCTTTACCCTCTACCATCATAGGCTTAATAACCTCTCTCATAAGCTCTAAGGTATAGTTAAAATAACGCTGTTTCGCCTCCATATCTTTTTTATCAGAGTATGATTCTTTGATAGCTACAGTAGGAACGTGTTCTTGCAGATATGTCATATTTTTATTTAACCAGCTATTGTAAGGATGCTCACTCTTTATATGGTCATTAATATCCTTGTTTTTAAGAACTTTTCCATATTTTAAATCAATCCCTATCATCTCTCCAGATTGCAATCTTCCACGTTCAACTATCTCACTTTCTGGTATTTCAAGCACTCCATACTCAGAAGAGATAAGAATTCTATTATCAGTAGTCAAAATATATTTTGAAGGTCTAAGTCCATTTCTGTCAATTACACAACCAATATATCTACCATTTGTCATACTAACAGCAGCAGGTCCGTCCCAAGGTACAAAACATGAACCTGCATACTCATAGAAACCTCTTAGGTCTGAATCCATAAGAGATACATTGTGCCAAGGAGCAGGAATAAGAGAACGTGCGGCTTTAAAGAAATCCATACCATTAACTTGTAAAAATTCCATAAAGTTATCTAAACTAGCTGAATCACTCATATCATCTTGAATAACATCTATAATTCGCTTCATCTCATCATCTGTAAATACATCTGATTTAACAGCTGACATCTTTGCTTTTACATTATATCTGTTGGTTGTAACCGAGTTAATCTCACCATTATGTGCAATCATCCTAAATGGCTGTGCTAGTTTCCACTGTGGAAGCGTATTTGTGGAGAATCTTTGGTGAAAAAGACAAAATGAAATTTCAAAATTTTCATTAGCAAGGTCTTTATAGAACTTTTTGATATGCGTAGGCATAACAAGCCCTTTATAAGAAATTACTGATGTTGAAAAAGATGGAATATAGAATGTTTTATCCTCTATAAGCTCTGATTCAATCTCTTTTCTTGATAGGTATACCAACGCTTCAAATCTAGCACGTGCAACTGCACCCTTAGGAGCTACAAACACCTGCTTAATAGTTGGAAGTGACTCCATGGCCTGTTCACCAAGAGCATCTGTATCTATAGGAACTGTACGTGTATATAAAACTTTTAAATCATTTCTATTACAGACTGAATTAATAACATCAAAATCACTCTCGTTATTTGAAAAAACCATAGCTACAGCGTAACTCTTTGGAAGCTCAATATCTACAGCTCTTAACTCTTTATCAAAAAATGATTTTGGAAGTGAGAGTAGTAACCCTGAGCCATCACCTGTCATTCCATCTGCTGCGACTGCACCACGGTGCATCATACGAGAGAGAGAAGTAATCGCATCCTCCAAATTTCTATGTGAAGCACTATTGTCAATCGATGCCAATAGACCAAAACCACAGTTATCTTTAAACGATGTAAAGAGATCTTGCATAAGCCAACCTTTAATTAATATTTGATAGGGTTCTTGAAAAAATTCTTCCTAAATTGGGTCGATAGTATCCAAAAGATGTTTAAGAAAAGGGACAGAAGATGCGTGGTTTCATAATTGATATCAGAAAAGCTAAGAATGAGGATATCATTGTTACCGTTCTTAGCAATCAAAGTGTAACAGACTACTGGCGTTTTTTTGGAGCTAGACACTCTATATTGCAGATTGGTAATTTTATTGATTTTGAGGTAGAAGAGGATAGTGGAAACTTTATGAATAGAATGAGAAAAGTTTCTCATATTGGATTTCCTTGGATTTTCTCTTCTAATCATCTTTTAATTTGGCAAAACTTTATTAAACTTTTTAATAATCATTTAAAAGATACCACACAAATTGAAAGCTTCTACTTAGATTTACTTTTAACTATTGCACAAAAGTGGGATAAACAAAATCCAAAAAGATTAGCAGTTGAGGGGTATATCACACTTCTCTCATATGAAGGTAGACTATATGACCATGGTTTATGCTATATATGTGAAGAGCCTCTCGACAATAAGATAGGATTAATGAGAGCCTATATCCCTACTCATTCTAACTGTATTTATGCTAATAGTTATGAAAAAAATCTGATTTTTACTCTATTTGATACAAAAAGTACCATCCATCTTAATGACAATATAGTAGAAGAACTTTATATAATTTTACTAAAAGGGTTATAAATTATTATTTTTTTTATAAAGATGAAAATTTTATTTTAAAGAATAAAAGACTATAATGCTTTACAAAATAAATATATGATGAACTAAAGGAGATATAATGAAATTAAAATACTCGCATATATTGGTAGGTTTACTGCTGCCTTTATCCTATGCAACTGCGGACCAGACTTCGCTTATCCCACCAAATGCTAAAGCTGGTGAATGTTATGCAAAGGTTGTATTACCTGCTAAATATGAAACTGTTGAAGAGAGGGTTTTAGTAAAAGAAGCTTCAGAAAAAATTAAAATTATTCCTGCCAAATATGAGTGGTCTAGTAAAAAAGTAGAAGTAACTCCATCAAGTAAAAAAATTATTCCTGTTCCTGCTAAATATAAAAAAGTTATAGAAACCATTGAGATAAAACCAGCAACACGAATATGGAGAACAAATAGAAATAGAACATCTGCACCTGTAAGTAAAGAGATTTTGGTAGCTGCCAAATTAAAAGGTGTTGATTTGGACAGTACTGTACCTGGTATGTGTTATGCAGAGTATTTTACTCCAGAGAAATATAAAGTTGTAACAGAAGAGGTTGTGGTTAAAGAGGAGGGAGAAAAAACAGAGATTATTCCTGCTAAATATGAGATGGTTGAGAAGACTATTGAAGTAAGTCCTGCTGCAAAAAAGACAATCGAAGTTCCTGCTACTTATGAGTTTAAAGATGAGAGAATTCTTGTAGAAAAAGAGAAAACCGTATGGAAAAAAGGTCATAACCCTGCAACAAAATTAAATGGTGCTACAGGTGATATTATGTGTCTGATTAAAGTACCTGCTAAATATAAAATTATTAAAAAAAGAGTTGTTAAAACACCTGCAACTACAAAAATCATTGACATTCCTGCAGTATCAAAAACAGTTAAAGTAAAAAAACTTATCTCTGAAGCTACTGTTAAAAAAACAGCTATTCCAGCAGTCAAAAAGACTATCAAGAAAAAAGTACTTGAGTCAAAATCAGACTTTACATGGATAAAAGTTGGTCAACCAGTTGAAAAGGGTTGGAAACATACAGGACATAAAATCTGTCTAATAGAGCAACCAGCTGTAACACAAAAAATCACTAAGACAGTACTTGATACACCTGCTTCAACTAAAGAGATTGCTATTCAAGCAACATTTAAAGATATGAAAGTTAAGAAATTAATTTCTGAAGCACAAGAGATTAAAACTCCAATTCCTGCTGAATACAAACTACTTAAAAAGAGAAAGAAAATTTCAGATGCTACTCAAGGTTGGGAGAGAATTCTTTGTCAAACAAACATGAACAAAGAGGTTATCTTGAAAATTCAAAATGCACTTAAAGCAGAAAACTACAATCCAGGTAAGATTGATGGTGTTTTAGGTCGTGATACACGAGTTGCACTAGATAAATACCAAAGAGATAATTCACTAGCAACTGGTGGAATTACTTATGAGACATTAAATGCTCTTAAAATAGACCTTTAATATTTTGATATCTGTATAGGCAACCACAAGGGATTACCTATACAGACAATAGATATTATCTAAAAATGAAAATTTTCACCTAAATAATATTTCCTTACATTTTCATCTTCCATAATCTCTTGGCTTGTACCCTCAGCTAACATCTCACCACTTCTCATAACATAAGCTCTATCACATATTCCTAGTGTCTCACGCACATTGTGGTCTGTAATAAGCACTCCCATATCTAAATCTATCAACTGCTTAATAATATTTTGGATATCCTCCACCGAGATAGGGTCAACTCCTGCAAATGGCTCGTCAAGAAGTAAAAATTTCGGTTGTGCAACCAATGCTCGTGCTATCTCAACACGCCGTCTCTCTCCACCTGAAAGCTGAATACCAAAACGTTGACGAATAGGTGTGATATTAAAAAGATTCAGTAAATCTTCAATTCTCTCTCCTGCTATTTTCATATTAAGCTTCATAGCCTTTGCTGCCATTATCAGATTGTCATCGACTGTTAAATCTTTAAATATACTGGACTCTTGTGGTAGATAACCTATTCCTAATCTTGCTCGTTGACTCAAAGGAAGCTTGGTAATCTTTTTACCATCCAAAAATACCTCTCCACTACTTACATCTGTTACTCCACAAATCATATAAAAAGAGGTACTCTTCCCTGCACCATTTGGACCTAACAGCCCTACAATTTCACGAGAAGAGACTCGCAAAGATACATCATGTATAATAGTTGTTTTTTTAATAGTCTTTGATAACTGTTTAGCCTCTAATGTATGTATTATATGTTTTTTAGATTGCGTAGATGACATTAATCTCTCTTTATTTCGTATTTTCGTTTCTCTTCAAAAGGGGTAATAGTTACCGTAAAAAGTTCATATCCTGCATCTAACAGAAATTTTTTAAGTGCATCATCACCCCACTCTACCATATGCCATCCCTCTTTATCAAACTCCTCAAAAAGCCCCAACTCCATAAACTCTTCATTCTCTATACGATACAAATCATAATGAAAAAGATTCTCTTTATAGCACTGCTGTAGTGAAAAAGTTGGAGATGTCACCTCCTCTTCTATCCCTTTTGATTTGGCTATCGCTTTTGTTAAAGTTGTTTTTCCTGATGCTAAATTTCCTGTTAAAAAAATTATGGCATCTTTGGGGAGTATCTCATTTAAATACATAACAACCGTATCAAGTTCATCTAATGATGCAATTATCTCTTTCATTAAATTTATACAAATCCATTAGAGACTCTAGCAATAAGCTCTAGGTGTTTTCTAGCCTTACCACTAGCCAATCCATCTCTAGCCATCTCAAATGCCTCCTGCATATCCCTAGCACTCTTATCAGCAAAAAGAGCAAATCCTGCATTCAAGACTATTATATCTCTTTGTGCATCTGTGCCTTCTCCACTAAATATATTTCGTGTAATAATGGCATTATCAAAAGCAGAGCCACCCAAAATAGCATCTTTTGGTGCGAGTTTAAATCCAAACTCTTGTGGGTCAATAACCCCATGTGAGACAATCCCACCCTCAACATAAGCAAATTGAGTTGTCGTCGCCAAAGATATCTCATCCATCCCATCATCACTACTTACTACAAATGCTCGTGAAGTGTTAAGCTCTTTTAGTGCTTTTGCTATCCTCTCTATATAATCAGGTGAAAACACACCCATAAGATATTTTTTTGCTCCTGCTGGATTAGTTAAAGGTCCTAAAATATTAAAAATAGTTCTATATGGTATAGATTTTCGTATAGGCATAAGATGTTTCATAACAGGATGATGATTCATAGCAAAAATAAAACAAAAACCTGTCTCCTCTAACATTTTAACCTGTTGTTCAGGAGTTAAATTAAGATTTATTCCTAATGTCTCTAAAACATCTGCTGAACCAGAGTTGCTTGTTATGCTACGACTTCCATGCTTTGCAACAACCGACCCAATAGAGGCAAGAAGTAATGAAACTGTTGTAGAGATATTAAAACTTCCACTCTTATCTCCACCTGTTCCTACAACATCAATAGCCTGTTCTTGTAAAGATTTTGAAATTGGAAGTTTTATAGAGTGCTTACGCATTATTGAGGTGGCAGTAGCAATCTCACTAGGAGTTTCACCCTTTTGGGATAATTCAACCAAAAATTCCCGTGCCTCTTCAACACTCATTTCATTGTTAAATAATCTCTCAAACTGCTCTTTGGTACTCATGATAACTCCTTTACATACTCATCTTTTTGACTCTTTGGAATTGTTTTGGTAGTAGGGATTTGCAAAACCTCATAGTTTTTAGCCCCTTTTAGATACTCAATAGTTATCTTATCTCCAATAGCCACATTTTTACTAGCTTTTGCTTTCATATCATTAATAGACACAACCCCACTTTTAACCATATCAGAGGCAATAGTTCGTCGTTTTACTACATTTACGGCTGATAGCCACTTATCTATTCGCATAGGATATTCTCTCTTATTT
>Ga0256827_10003209_pt1 | contig 10422 bp, 4 predicted proteins | sample CV84metaG_FD_185977 | JGI IMG/M metagenome (GOLD analysis project Ga0256827, IMG submission 185977) | Hydrothermal vent microbial communities from East Pacific Rise, Pacific Ocean - CV84 | ecosystem: Environmental > Aquatic > Marine > Hydrothermal vents | place: Pacific Ocean: East Pacific Rise...
ATTTTCGTCGTTGATACGAATTAAAATTTGCGGATTAGGCGAAACAATATCACCATCCATTATTCGAACGCCATCGAAGGTGACATGTAAAAGTGGGTTAATATGGTCTTTGCGAACATAAAAGTATTTGATAGCTAAATTATTAAAATGGTATTGCTCCAATTGATCATAATTCTTTGTTTGTTCGTTAATAGCATTAAAAACTACCCAAATACTATTTTTACCTTCGCTGTGAATGGTATTAAAAATAGCAGTGTCGGTAATAACATCGTTTGATGGATGCGGGCGCCAACGTTTTTCTTGAATCTTACTTACTTTGTTTTTGCTATCTTTTACATAAAAACTTACCAGCAAACTATCCATAGGATATGGGCTAATATTTTTTGTACTGATAACAAATTTTACTTTATCGCCTTTTTCTAGAGTATCAGCATAAAAAGAATAGCCCTCGTCTGGCTCTACAGCTGTTTCGGGTACTTCGGTATAGCAAACTTGCCAACGCTTCATTTGTACAGGAATACGATGAATGGAATCTTTGCAGTAAACTTGCAGTTTAAGAAAAGGATATTGTTGAGCATTAATTCTTGACGATAAATTAAGAACATCTAAAGAATCTTTTGTTAAATTAGAAATAAGCTCTGTTTCTTCTCCATTTTCATCAAGACCAAGAATTGTAATCTTAGTAATTTTATCATCAATATTATTTTTATATCTCCAATGAAAAGATTCCCACTTAAGCGCAGGACCTATTAAAGTAGAAGATATTGTTCCAAAATCAAAATCTGTTTTAAGTTCTACTTTTAAAGTAATTTCATCAGTAGTACTAGTTCCTATTTTTTCGATAGCGGTACTTTCGTTTCCTTTTTTTACATATAAAATATAAGGAATATTATTTTCGATATTTCTGATTTGTGTTGCCGAATATAAGTTCTCAAAAGCTTGTTTAGTATTTTCAGGTAATTGTTTAAAATTACCATTCCAAATGCTATAAATAAGAACATGATTGTTTTCTGGAATTTGATTTAAAAATTGAGCCATATCTTCCATAGATAAACTATCGTCGCTTGTAAATTGAAAGTATAAATCGGCTCTAGAACGAGAAGAGCATTGAGGATAATCTCTATGTCCGTAATCTTCTTTGTCAGATTGCCAAGGCTTTAAACTAAGCGAATCTATAACAACAACCGTAAAAGTATTTTTAGGTCCACAAACACCATAATCACCATCGCCATCTATCCAATATCCCAATTCGGGTAATCGACTTGCAGAAACCTTACCTATATTTTTACATTTCAATTCTTTTGGAATAGTTATGTAAGAAAATTTTCTTGGTAATTTTTCGTAGTTAATCCATTGGTATGTATCTTTTTTATATTGAAAATGATGTGCTTGTGACCAACCTGTTTTATTTTTAATGTAAATAAACGAACTTTCTCGCCAACGATTACTACCTTGTTTGGTAACGCGCCAAAAATACACAGTGCTATCGGTAAGATTTATAGGTACATCCCAACTTACTATACCTCCATTTGCTTTTGTAGTATAAGTTTGCAATAAAGGACTATTAAAAGCATCGGTAGTGTCTATCTGAAATTGAACATTTGCTTCGGGGCTAAAAGGGTCTGCCGATGAGGCTTTTAGTGTAACTTTTTGTTTAGGATAAATAGCATATTCGTAAGGATAAACAGGTAAAATATCACTCGATTGAATAACAAAACTAATTTCCGTTTCATTATTATTTTCTTTGATTTCATCTATTTGTCCAAGTGCATCTAATCGAATTTTTAATTTATTGGTACCCACGCCAATAATGGGATCTACAGCTAAACGCACCTTTAGTAAACCAGAATAGTGACAAGCAGATCGCAAATAGTTATACTGTTTGCTTGTTCCATCAGGAAAATAACGAGTAAGTTCAATAAAAAAAACATTGTTAAATGCACGTCCTATATTTTGGTATTTTATATAAATATCAAAGGAGTCTTTTTTGGTAGTAATCGGCTCATCTTTAATATCTACCATAGATTCATCAATAAATAAATCGGGTTTTTCGAAGGAATAGATAACAATGGCAGGATCTCCTTGTAAGGTAAAATCGAATATGGTTTTTTGTGCGAAAATATTGGAAGGAAGAAAATCTTCATACTTTTCTTCGGCATCTTTTAAAACATCTCCTAACGCTTGATGATATTTTCTATAAGATAGACTTTCGAAAAACGATTTGGAAAGCTGATGTAAATATCCTGGAAATCCGATATCTGCTGAAGCCGCAAAGGCAATAGCTCCTTTTTTATTTATCAAAGTCCATTGCGAACTAATATTTTGCTCGTCGCTATTGATATGCAAATCTCCTGAAAGACAAGAATTTGCAATTATTAATGGGTATTTCCCATTGTTGTGATAAGAAGAAGGCTCGTCTATATTTTGATCGAAACCATTGGCATATCCGTGCCCAAAGAAAGTTATTAAACCTACGCCATTGTTTATTAATCGAGAGATAGAATCGGATACAGAAATTTGAATAGCATCGGAGCTGTGTTTTAAGAAAGTGCTTACATAACCGCCCCATAAGGTATCTTCTAATATTCGCTGATATTCTAGCAGGTAATTTTTAAAACGAGTTTGTTGATTGATATCTCCTCCTCCTCCAAAATGAATAACGTTTTTTTGCCAAATAGCAGGGCTTGTTTGCTCGTATTCTTTCACTTTGTTAAGATAATAACTTAATTCGGTAGTGTTTCTAACAGCTATTCTTCCAGTTGCTATTGTAGGATAGGATTTGTCATTAACAAAATCGGCAGAAAATAGGTTGTCGCTCGAAGGATTTCCCATTGTGGGAACCAAACATTTTTTATAAGCTTCTGTATTTTTGCGAAAATCTCTAGTATGTATAGCTTTTCCTATCAAAAATAAAAAATGTGGTTTTTTGTATTTTGATGTAATATAAGCTAAGAAATTTCTAATAGCTAAAGGGTGTTTATTTATCCCGTAAGAAAATTGATTGTATAGATTATCAATGTCAACATTTAAAACTTTATAGCCTTGAGCTTGTCGATAAACAACATATTCGTTTGTTACTGAGGTTAATGAAGAATGGGATATAATAATGTAATCGGGTTCTTCAGAAAGGTTTTTATAATCTTTTATTTTTACATTAATAAACTTTGTTACTGGGATTATTTTTGATTTTGTACTAACTACTATTTTGCTTTCTTGAGTAGAATTATGAATAATAGCCGATAAATCGGAACCTGATGATTTTAAAAATGTCCGTTCGTTTAGAGATAAATTGTATAAAACAGTATTGTCATTAGTAAAATTTTGCAACGTTAGTTTTCGTGTTTCGCTAATAGGGTTAATAGAAAAAGAAGCGTAAGAAATAGCATTAAAATCTAAATCCCTACTGTATTTTAATTTAACATAGGCAATTACATTTCTGTCGGGTTTGTCGTCTTGTATGTTAGCGGAGAATTTTAAATTTAGTGTTTCTGAGCTAATTTTTGCATCATCAATAGTAAAAGAAGATTGAGCATTTTCGTAGGCTTTGTATAGTGTATCGTACATTACTTCAGAATTATACGATATTTTTAGATGATGCTTAATGGCTGTGTATACAGATGAATTGGGAGCGCCACAAACCGAGAAATAGCTCTGTACATCTGATGTTGAGATTCTGTGATTTAAGGTAAAACTTTTGGTAATAGGAGCACCATAAACAAAGGTTTTGTTATCGAACCAACCTTTGCCAGAAGAATAAGGAGAAACTCTTTGCCCCCAATAAAAAGCATTTGTATATTGGTATAAATCAGATACTTGAACTTTATTTATTGCTGTATAATTATCATAATCGGCAGAAGAGTAATTACGAATTCTCTTTTTCGCCTCAGGCGAATCTTTCCAAGTAATGTAATAATATAGTGTATCATTTACCAAACTGTAATATGGATTACTTTGCTCGTCAGCGTTTTTATACATTCCTTTGTCAAAAAACCCGTCATTAGCTTCGGCATAAAATTCTATATAATCTCCAGAATCGAAAGAAAGATCGTTCTCTCCATAAACATAAATAGCTTGTTCTTTTCCTTTTCCAAATATTTGTATGTTTTTAGGGTTAACTGTTAAAAATCCATTATTTATTCGTACCAAATCATCTCGATTAATCCGATAAATACCCTCTTTGTTGATAGGAAATTTAACATACGTTTGTGATGCATTTATCCATTCGTTTCCGTATGGTTGTGCAAACAATAAAGTAGATAAAAAGAAAAATACTATGCTTAGTAAGCTTTTCACAAATAATTTGTTTTTTTGAAAAGACTAAAGATACAAAATGTTTTTCTCAGTCAGCAAAAAAACAATAAACAAATATTTGCTTATTTTTCAAGAATACGTTTTAAAGAATCTATTAGAGTGTCGCCTTCTTTTTTCAAATTTTTATATTGGCATCGCAAATCCCACTGTTTTACTCTAAAACGCAAAGCTCCTATAACAATAAGCGCCAATGTTTTATTATCGATATCTGTTCTTACCTCTCCCTTATTTTGTCCTTCTAAAAGAATATCTTCTACGGCTTTTTCTTTTAAATTCATTATTTCGATTATTTTTTCTTTAAGAACAGCTTCGTTTTTAAAAATCTCTTCAGAAAAAACGACAGAAACATGAGAAGGTTCTTTGGAAAAGATATCTATAATTTTAGTAAACAAAAATTCGATTTTATTGATAGCAGTATCATCCATGTCTTTAATAGCCTCGTTCATAAATGCTGACATTTCTTGAAAATTGGCTAAAATGGCTAAAAGAATATCTGTTTTACTTTCGAAATGACGATAAATTGCGGGCTCAGAGATTCCTATTTCTTTCGATAAATTTTTGATGGTTAATCCTTGTATTCCTTTACTTGCAATAATATCAATAGATTTATCTATTATTTCTATTTGTCTATTTGTCAACATAATTATTTATATAATAACAAAGGCTATTCTGAATAAAAGCGCAAAGTTACTTTTTTGTATTTATTCTATTGCTATTATTTTCTAAAAGAATAAACAGCGGTATATTCTTGCTCACCATAACCTTCATCTACCCAGTAAGTCCATGTAATGGTATGATAGTCTGATGAAATAGTTCCTTGCCCCCGATAAACATTATCATCAAGTTCAATTTTATCAATAGTTATTGTTTTGTCATCGACATTTGCAGGAACATAATGATCTTCTTGATATTGAAAGAAATTATAAATATAAACTTCATCTGCAAAAACTTCGGAACGTGTAATATGCACAATATAAGCGTCTTGTATAGATCGTTGCTGAACAGAGGCTTGTGTAGCTCCACCTTCTTTTTCTACTACATCCCATTCTCCAACAATTTTATCTCGTTCTTGAGTTTGCTCTACTTGTTTTTCACAAGAAACTAACGATAATATAAAACCAATAATTAAAAATATCTTTTTCATAGACTAAAATTTTATTTCTTTTAATAATTCGTTATCAACCAATGATGGTATGGTAATTTTTAAATTCTTTTCTTTTTCCATTGCTCTTTTTGCAGCAGTAATAGCGCCTTCGTTTCTTGCCCAATTTCTACGGCTTATTCCATTATTTACATCCCAAAAAAGCATTGCTTTTAATCTTCTTTCGGCATCGTCAGAGCCATCGAGCAACATACCAAAACCACCATTGATAACCTCGCCCCAACCAACGCCACCGCCATTGTGAATAGAAACCCAAGAGGCTCCTCTAAAAGCATCTCCTATTACATTTTGTATTGCCATATCTGCTGTAAACGAAGATCCGTCGTAAATGTTCGATGTTTCTCTATATGGAGAGTCTGTTCCCGATACATCGTGATGGTCACGACCTAAAACAACCGCTCCAATTTTGCCTTCTTTTATTGCTTTGTTAAAGGCAGTAGCTATTTTGATACGCCCTTCGGCATCGGCATATAAGATACGTGCTTGCGATCCTACCACCAATTTATTTTCTTGTGCGCCTTTTATCCATTGGATATTATCGGCCATTTGTCCTTTTATTTCTTCTGGAGAATTTTGCATTATTTCTTCTAAAATATCTGCTGCTATTTTATCGGTAATAGCTAAATCTTCGGGCTTTCCCGAAGTACAAACCCAGCGGAATGGTCCAAAACCATAATCAAAAAACATAGGTCCCATAATATCTTGAACATAAGATGGGTATTTAAAATCTATCTTGTTCTCTGCCATAACATCGGCTCCTGCTCTCGAAGCTTCAAGCAAAAATGCGTTTCCATAATCGAAGAAATAAGTTCCTTTTGCAGTGTGTTTATTGATAGCCTCTGCTTGTCTGCGTAAAGATGCTTGTACTTCTTTTTTAAATTGGTCTGGATTTTCTGCCATCATTTTCTTTCCTTCTTCAAAAGAAAGACTGACAGGATAATAACCACCTGCCCAAGGATTATGCAAGGAGGTTTGGTCAGAACCTAAATCCACATAAATATCCGCTTTGTCGAAAGCCTCCCAAACGTCTACAATATTTCCTTGGTAAGCAATAGAAACTACTTCTTTATCAGCTTTTGCTTTTTTAACACGTACGACCAATTCATCAATATTGCTTATTATCTCATCTACCCAATTTTGAGAATGACGTGTTTCTACTGCTTTGGGGTTTATCTCGGCAACTACCGATATTACACCAGCAATATTTCCCGCTTTAGGCTGTGCACCCGACATTCCGCCTAAACCAGAAGTTACAAATAATTTTCCAGCAAAAGGATTTTCTCCATTTTTCGCAACTTTTCTTGCTGCATTCATTACCGTAATAGTTGTTCCGTGCACGATTCCTTGCGGCCCAATGTACATATAAGAACCTGCAGTCATTTGTCCGTATTGCGTAACGCCTAAAGCATTGTATTTTTCCCAATCATCTTGTTTAGAGTAATTAGGAATCATCATTCCGTTGGTAACAACAACTCTTGGAGCATCTTTGTGCGAAGGGAATAAACCCATTGGGTGCCCCGAATACATCACCAAAGTTTGTTCATCGGTCATTTCCGATAAATATTTCATCGTTAGTAGATATTGTGCCCAATTTTGAAAAACAGAACCATTACCTCCGTAGGTTATCAATTCGTGAGGATGTTGTGCAACGGCATAGTTTAAGTTATTCTGTATCATTAACATAATAGCTTTTGCCTGTAGCGATTTTCCAGGGTATTCATCAATACTACGTGCATACATTTCGTAATCGGGACGAAAACGATACATATAAATTCTACCATATTTCTTTAATTCATCAGCAAATTCCTGTGCCAGTACTTGATGTTGTTTTTTGGGGAAATATCTAAGCGCATTTTGTAATGCCAATTTTTTTTCTTCTGGACTTAATATCTCTTTTCGTTTGGGTGCGTGATTTATATTTATATCAAATGGCTTTGGAGAAGGCAAAAGCGATGGTATACCTTCTTGAATCTTTTTTTGAAATTCTGCTGTTGTCATAATCTTAAATTTTATTTTAATGATTAAGCGTAAAATTACAATTATTTTAAAAGATTTTGCATAAGTATATTTAATTTCTTTTAAGTCATTTTTTCAAAACAACATTTTTCCCGAGCTTACACATAAAAAAGTTGTTTTTTTCGATGAGAAAGCCAAAATTTAAAGCTCTGTGTTTAAAAAAGTGTATTTTTTTATGAAGTTTTATCTGATTTTTGGGTATTAGTATAAAAATAAGTGTACTTTTGCAAAACAAACAAAAACATAAAATTATGGCAACATTACGATTTAAAGCCTTAGAATCGGCACTAAACAGACAAGCTCAAAAAGTAAATTATCCCGAAGGAACTTCTTCTTCTTATTTTGCAAGCAATGTGTTTACACAAACAAAAATGCGAGAATATCTTTCTAAAGAAGCTTACGAAAGTATTTTGCAAGCAATGGAAAAAGGAGAAAAGATAGATCGAAATATTGCCAATCAAATAGCCTCTGGAATGAAATCTTGGGCTATCGAAAAAGGAGCTACACATTATACACATTGGTTTCACCCCCTAAATGGAGCTACCGCAGAAAAACACGATGCATTTTTTGAGCCTACCGAAGATGGAGGTGCTATAGAGGCTTTCTCTGGTACACTTTTGGTTCAGCAAGAGCCAGATGCCTCGAGTTTTCCAAATGGAGGAATCAGAAACACCTTTGAAGCCAGAGGTTATACTGCTTGGGATCCTACTTCGCCTGTTTTTGTACTAGACAAAACACTTTGTATTCCTACGGTTTTTGTATCTTATACTGGAGAAGCATTAGATTATAAAACACCACTTTTAAAATCGCTTACACAATTAGATAAACACGCAACTGCTGTTTGTCAGTATTTTGATAAAAACATAACAAAGGTTATTGCTAATTTAGGTTGGGAGCAGGAATATTTCCTTATTGATGAAGCTTTGTACTATGCTCGTCCTGATATTATGCTTACAGGAAGAACTTTGATGGGACACGCTTCTGCCAAAGATCAACAGTTAGAAGACCATTATTTTGGCGCTATTCCTGAGCGAGTAGCTGCTTATATGAAAGATTTTGAAATAGAGGCGCTTAAATTAGGCATACCTGTAAAAACTCGACATAATGAGGTGGCGCCCAATCAGTTTGAGTGTGCTCCTATTTACGAGGAGGTCAATTTAGCGGTAGATCACAATCAACTTTTATCAGAGATAATGAATAAGGTGGCTATTCGTCATCATTTTAAAGTATTGATGCACGAAAAACCATACAAAGGTATCAATGGCTCTGGGAAACATAACAACTGGTCGATGTCTACCAATACAGGTAAAAATTTACTTTCTCCCGGCAAAACACCTAAAGGAAATTTGCAGTTTCTTACTTTTATTATCAATACGGTAATGGCCGTTCATAAATATGCCGATTTGTTGAGAGCAAGTATTGTTTCTCCAGGTAATGAGCATAGATTGGGAGCAAGTGAAGCACCACCTTCTATTATTTCTATCTTTTTAGGAAAGCATCTTACATCGCTTCTTGACGAAATAGAAAATAGAGTACCTAATGTAAAAATGTCGCAAGACGAGAAAGCAGAATTAAAATTGGATATAGGAAAAATCCCTGAGATTTTATTGGATAATACCGACAGAAACAGAACTTCGCCTTTTGCATTTACAGGAAATAGATTTGAGTTTAGAGCTGTTGGCTCTACAGCAAATTGTGCTTCTCCAATGATTGTTCTTAATACCATTGTTACCAAACAATTAAAGGACTTTAAACAAGAGGTTGATGCAAATATCAAAGAGGGTATTAAAAAAGACGAAGCTATTTTTAAGGTTTTAAAATCATACATTAAACAATCTAAGAATATTCTTTTTGAAGGAAATGGTTACGGAGAAGAATGGTTGAAAGAAGCCGAAAAAAGAGGGCTTAGCAATATTAAAGATATGGTTGAGGCTATAGAATATTTTGTAGATGAAGATGCTATTAATTTATTTGAAGAATTATCGGTTTTAAATAGGGTTGAATTACAAGCTCGATTAAATATTCGTAGAGAAATTTTTATCAAAAAAATACAGATAGAATCGAGAACGTTGGGCGATTTAGCCTTAAATCACATTATTCCAACAAGTATTAAATATCAAAATATTTTAATTCAGAACTTGCAAGGAATCAAAAACTTAGGTGTAAAAACAAAAACATCTTCGCAAGAAAAAACAATTGAAGCGATATCAGAGCATATTTCTTTTATAGAAACTAAAGTTGCCGAAATGATAGAGGCTCGAAAAGTTGCAAATGCAATAGATGATATCGCTAAAAAAGCAAAGGCTTATAATACTGATGTTAAACCTTTCTTAGAACTGATAAGATACCATATCGATAAATTAGAATTGATTGTTGATGATGAGATGTGGTCTTTACCTAAATATCGAGAATTGCTGTTTGTGAGGTAGTTTAGAAGGTTACAAGTTGCAAGTTGCAAGTTGCAAGTTGGAGGTTGAAGGTTGAAGGTTGAAGGTTGTAAAGTTGAATGGATGCTGAGCGAAGTCGAAGCATACCTATTTGCTTTTTATATCATTGCAGAAACAAAATAAGACACAGCACTAAGTGTAGTTTTTAATTACTTCGCTACTGTACGAATCCTTTCGTACGGTGAATATTAAATAGAAATTGGTACGGGAATCCCTCGCAATAAGGAAAAGGATTCCTGCCTTCGCGGGAATGTTACCAAGAAAAAGTAAAACATTCCTGATGGATCCGCCTTAGGCGGAGAGAATTCAGGAATCCCATGCAATAAGGAAAGAATTTTTGAAATATTTTTATGATAAATGAAAATCTCAGTTTGTTTTATCTTTTTTGTCTTAATACAAAAAAGAAACAAAAAAAATCAAGTCTCGTTTCCTTTAAAACTTTCCATTTCATCTAAAGTTTAAGTTCCTTTGAGTGATTTCTGACTA
>Ga0256827_10003210_pt1 | contig 10419 bp, 10 predicted proteins | sample CV84metaG_FD_185977 | JGI IMG/M metagenome (GOLD analysis project Ga0256827, IMG submission 185977) | Hydrothermal vent microbial communities from East Pacific Rise, Pacific Ocean - CV84 | ecosystem: Environmental > Aquatic > Marine > Hydrothermal vents | place: Pacific Ocean: East Pacific Rise...
CTGCTATTGAAGCATCGAGAGCTGGAGAACACGGAAAAGGTTTTGCAGTTGTTGCTGATGAAATCAGAAAACTTGCTGAAAGAACTCAAAAATCTTTAGCTGAAATTTCTGCGACAACAAATATTATCACTCAAAGTATTACTGAAATCTCAACTGAAACAGATAGAACTTCACAAGAAAATCTAAAAATTTCAGAAAGTACAGGAACTCTAATTGGTGAAGCTCAAACAACTGGAGCGAGATTAAAAGGTTCTCTGAAAACTTCTCGACAGCTTGTTTCAAAAAATACTTATGTGGCTACGAAGATTCGTGAGCTAATTGAGACAATGGACGAAGTGCTTCTTTTATCTCAAGAAAATAAAGAGTTGGCAACCGACACTCACGAGATTGCAAATTCTTTAGCTAAAAATTCTGAAGATTTAGATGAAGAACTTAATAAATTTGTTATTTAATAAAGTTTAGTAAAAATGAGTAGTAAAATTGAAGAATTAAGGAAATATACAAAAAACCTTTCTATTCTATTTGTAGATGATGCAGAGGATATTCGTGATATGTATCATTTCTTTTTTGATGACCTGTTTAATAAAGTTTATGAAGCCTCTGATGGAGATGAGGCTCTTGGAATTTATAAGCAGAATCAGAATAATATAGATTTAATTCTGACCGACCAATCGATGCCTAATATGAACGGTATAGATATGATTCGAGAAGTGCGGAAAATTGATTCTAGGATTCCTGTCGTACTAGTTACGGCAACCAAAGAGCAAAATGATTTAATTGATGCGATTAATCTTGATGTTACAAGCTTTATTGAAAAGCCGATTAGATATGAAAAGATAATTGATTCTATTGAAAGCTCTATTCAAAAAGTTATTGTTGAACAATTAAGACAGCAAAATCAAGAGCAGGAATTAGAGCTTCTTAGATATAAAAATACTTATGCTGATACTCAACAGGGTGATGCATTTAAAAAGCAATTGAATATTATTAAGAATCATTTATATAAACGACGAATTGATGTTGATGAAAATACTTACATTTTAATTGACCATTATTACAAACCAAAAGATATTCTTTCTGGAGATGCCTACTCAATTCATACTTTTAATCAAAATAATAATATATTCTTCTTTATTATTGATGCGATGGGCAAAGGTATTTCAGCTTCAGTCTCATCTTTTGTTTCCACCTCTTTTATTAACTATTACTTTGATAAGACCAAAGATGATTTTTCTCTTAGAGATTTAATTCAAACTTATATCGATTTTATCAGATTTGAACTTTTAGAAGATGAAATTATCTCGGCAACCTTTGGTCTGTTCAATACCTCATCAAATGTATTAGCCCTCTCAAACTTTTCAATGCCTGCGGTTATCGGTTTAGATACTCAAGGTAATGTAAAAAGATTAAGTAAAGCTAATTTGCCTATTACAACTTATCTTGATGATTTTCACATTGATGTTATCGATATGTCTAACATTTCAAAGTTTATGCTTTACAGCGACGGACTCACTGAAAATATGACAACCGATGAGGTTCAGTACCAAAACTATATTCAAGAAGATTTTAAAAATTCAAGCTCAAAAGATGGATTTCTAAAACTCTTTAATAGCAAAGTTCAAGAGCAAGAAGATGATAGCACTCTTTTATATTTTGAAAAATTAAGTTTAGAGAATTATAGATTAAAATCCTTTACTTACGACACTCTCTTAACTGAAGTTGATAGAGCCTTAGAGGATTTTTCAGAAATTATATTAGAGTTTGATGTTGGAATGGTTAGAACTATGAAGTTAGAATCAGGTTTTACAGAAATGATTATGAATGCTTACGAACACGGAAATCTAGGTATCGGCTCAAATCAAAAGCAAAAATTAATGGAGAGCGGAGAATACACTGATTTTTTAAAATCTAATGAGTTGAATCATAAAGATAAAAATATTATGATACAATACTATATGGTTAATGAAATGTTAGTATTAAACATTCAAGATTGCGGTGTTGGTTTTGATACCAATATTTTAAAAGCTCTTCTTGTAAAAGATACTGATGTATTTCACGGACGAGGTGTCGCAATGAGTTCTAATGATTTTGATTTTATTATGTACAATAAAATTGGAAATAGTGTTCTTTTTGGCATCAAACTTAAATAATTAAAAGGAAATTTATATGACTATCACTAGAGACAACAGTTTATTAACAATTCAAGGAAACATTAAATCTGTTTCTGATTACACAGAAATTCAAGGTCACTTACAGTCAGCAATTGCTAACGGTAGTGATTCAATCACAATTAAAGTAGTAGATTCAATCTCAATCACTTCTTCTGTAATTGGTATCTTCTTAAAAGTTATCAAAAAAGATGGAATCGCTTTAAGTGTTCAAGTTGGTAACAAGCATCTTTATGACTTATTAAATGAGTTAAATCTTCTTGCTGTTTTCAATGTAAGACAAATCTAATTTCAATCTAAATGGCTGACGACCAAGAAAAAACGGAAGAAGCCACCCCCAAAAAGATTGAAGATGCTAGAAAAGAGGGAAATGTTCCAAAAAGCCAAGATGTTTCAGGGTTTTTCACTCTTTTCATAGCTGTTATAACTCTCCTCGCTCTCATCTCTTTATTTAAAGAGGAATTTTTCCGTCTTTTCCAACATATCCTACAAATAAATCATTCTGATATAAATCGCGAAAATATTATTAAATTAGCTATAACCGTTATGCAGGTTTTTCTAATGACAGCAGTTCTATTTGCTGTTCCCGTAGCAATCGCAGGAGTCCTCGGAGCATTAGCCCAATTTGGTTTTATTTTTACCACAAAACCTTTAATGCCAGATTTTAAAAAACTTGACCCAATTAAAGGTATGGCAAATCTAATTTCTATGAAAAAAGCTATTGACGGATTAAAAATCACTCTTAAATCTTTCACAACTTTAGGGGTAGGATTTTGGTTGTTTTTTGGATTTATTCAAGAGTTACCGACGGTTGCACTTTTCCCACTTTTTCAGCAGATGGATTGGCTAATGGAAAAAATAATAATTATCGCTTTTACAATGATTATGGTTACAGCATTTTTTGCAATTGCTGACCTCATCATAGTTCGCAAACAATATTTTGACAAGCTAAAAATGAGTAAGCAAGAGATAAAAGATGAATATAAAAATATGGAGGGAGACCCAATGGTCAAGCAGAAAATCAGGCAAATTCAAATGCAAATGTCTCAAAAGAGAATGATGTCTGATATTCCAACTGCCGATGTTGTCATCACAAACCCTACCCATTATTCCGTAGCTCTAAGATATGACAAAGAGAAAGACCACATTCCAAGAGTTGTAGCAAAAGGGGTGGATAATATGGCTTTCAAAATTAGAGAAATTGCAAGAGAACACAAAATTAAAATTATTCCAAATCCACCACTTGCTCGAGGTTTGTATAAAGCAGTAGAAGTTGATGAGTTTATTCCAGACGAATTTTTTAAAACTGTGGCTGAACTTTTGGCTTATGTTTATAAAATGGATAAATAGCATTTGACAAAGCTTTTTTTTTGCATTATAATGCGACTAATCCTTTTCAGTCCTATGCAATATTTAGGTTTGGTAATGTGTCAGGATGGGAACATAGCAGCACACCGAATTTTTATATGTGCCGTAGAATACTGAAGGGGAGGTTTAAAACTCAATAAATAATCTTCAATTCAGATTTATAAATATTATTTAAATTATCAATTTCTATCGATTCTGTATAAACTCTATAATTTTTAATCATTTCTTGTAAAAGCGAAGTTATACTTTCTTCATCTTTAGCAATTAAACCAATTTGAAAATATTTTTGGTTTTCATCTTCAATATATTTTATTGATGAAATCCTAACTTTATGAGAATTCAAAAGAACTGTAATTTTAATTATCTCTTCACTTTTGATAATATATTTCTGTTTTTGAGAGAAAATAGATTCTAAAAGTTTATATTTTTCTTGATATTTCAATTGAGATTTATTTTCAATTAATAAAACTTCAGCTTTACTAGAAGCTAAGGTATCTAATAATTTTTTTCTATCTTTATACTTGAACTCTAGTTTCTTCATTTTTATTTTTTTATTAAGTATATTTTTTTCAATCTGAATCTGCTGTATATAATTATAAAAAGGATATGAAAGAGATAAGATTATTGAGCTTGAAATAAGTATTGTGACTTTTCCTACGGGTCTTAAAAAGAACGATGGCGGAGCTTTCAAAGAATCTATATAGATATTTTTATCTTTATTTAGCTCATAAGTTAAATATAAAAGATAATGAATTTCATCAAGACTTCTATCAAAATATATAGAAAATTCTGTTAAAAATCCATTAAAAGAGTTTTCACCTAAAAGTGTTTTAGAATATTCTGACATTCCTAAGATTTTTCCAATTTTTGCATAATAATAAATATTATCCATAGTTTCAATATTAAAATTTCGTTTAATGTAATTTATTACATCATCAATCTCTTCAAAGAAATTTAATAATGCTTTTGTAATATATTTCCTGTATTTTTTATTTTCTTTGAACTTTTCAGAATCTGTTACAATTTTTTTAAATTCTGAATAATATAAAGTGGAATCGTTATCTTCATCATAAAGTTCTCGAAAACTTTCAAAAAACATCATACTTGAAAATGTTAAAGCTTTTGAATATACAAGTTCTGCATTTATAAACACATTGAGAGAAGTTCCATCACGATAAGTATAAATAAAACATTCTGTTCTATCTGAAATACCAGAAAATTTATACAAACTTTTTAATAAAATTGGTAGCGGATATATTCTGTCAATATATTTTATTGAACGGCTAATAGTTCCAGCCACATATTTAATAGTGTTTGGGTCGATAATGAAAATATTGAACTTTCGGAATTCTGTTTCTTCATTTTCAGGAGTCTGAACCTCATCAAACATTATCGAATAATTCAAACTATTATCTAATTCTTCATAGATAATATTATAGATTGCATCTTTAATTTCTTCATTTGGAATATTTTTACTAATTTCAATAGTTTCAAAAGTGAAATCAGAATTAGAAAGAAATGAGCAAGTTTTATGATGTTTATTATATTTTTTCTTAGACTTTAAAAGCGGGGTAAATTTATTTTCTTTACCCATTTCAATTTTATAAAAACTTGATGAGTAAATATTATATGAAAAAATCGTATTTGATTTGACGATTTTTCCTATTGCAAATTTATTTTTCAGAGTTGAAATAATATTAGACAAATCTTTTTTCCATTTCGACAGAAACTTTAGAATCTTCTAGAATTGTTGGTTTTGAGATTTTCAATTTCAGATATTCAATATTTGAAAAATTTTCGGAAATATTAGAAATAATATTTTCAAGAGCATCTTCAATTAATCCAAACTTTTTTTCAACCATAATATTTTTTATCAAATCTCGAATCTCAACATAATTAATAAATTCATCTTTTGAGTATTTGTAATCGACGATGAGGTTTATAATTACTTCTTGAGGGGATTCCCTTTCAAAATCAAGAATCCCAATAATTGTAGAAAAGTGAAAATCTTCTAAATAAATTCTCAATTCTTATCTTTCAAAAACTTAAAAAGAGTATCGCTAATTCCAAAACCACCTGCCGAAACTTTACTGATTTCTTCTCGGAACATAGATTGGTAGATTTTATCCCCTGCATCTTTTCCAAAAAGTTTATTTGAATCTTTCATCGAAACATCAAGTAGAGTTTTGACTAAAAGAGATTCAAACTGGTCAGTTTTCTCTTTCAACTTTTTATCATTTAATCTTTCAGCATCAAAATCTTGGATTTTATGTCTTCCAAGTTTCAAAAGCGAAATATCATTATAATTATCCATCATTTAAATAACCTCCAAATCTGCTTGGATTGCTCCAGCCTGTTTCATTGCCTGAATTATCGCGATAATATCCTGTGGTTTTGCTCCCAACTTTTTTAAAGCTCGAGTCACATTTGAAATATTATTTTGATTTTTTCGTGTCAAAATTCTCGCTCCCGTTTTATCAACCGCTACATCTTTATCAAATCTGTAAATATTATTGCTTTTTTGCGGAACTCTATTTACTGAACTGATTTTGATTGTGATTTTTCCGTGAGTTATTACAATCGGTGCAATTTCTACATCGACCCCTGAAACTACCGTCCCCGTTCTTTCGTTGATAACTATTTTACTTTTCACTTTGTAATTTATATTTATCTCTTGAACAATCGCTAGAAACTGAATCATACTTAAATTTTTAGGCTTTTTTAGTTTGATAGTTTTTGGGTCAATCGCTGTCGCCACAGAATCTTTAAAATATAGATTTACCGCTTTTTCTGTTGAAATAGCATTTGCAAAGCTTGGTTCTTTCAAAGACAGTTTTGCATTATTTTTACTATATAAATCGTAGTTTAATTCTCGCTCGACAACCGCACCACCTGGAATCATTCCCGCAGTTGAATGGTTTGCTGTTCCGCCTCTTCCCGCTCGTCCGCCAATACTAATTGCACCTTGAGCTAAAGCATAGATTGCACCATCAACTCCTTTGAGCGGAGTCATTATCAAAGTTCCACCCTCTAAAGATTTTGCATCTCCGATTGAGGAAACTGTAACCGTGATATGGTCACCTTGCCGTGTAAAAGTTGGAAGTTTCGCAGTTACCAAAACAGAAGCTACATTTTTTGATTTGATACTTGCAGGATCAACCTTGACATTCATAAGTTGAAGCATATTTGAAATTGATTGATAAGTGTATAAAGCAGATGAACTGTCGCCCGTCCCATTTAAACCCACAATAAGACCGTAGCCTATTAACTGATTATCTCGAACCCCTACAATTTCAGAAATCTGACTAATTGTAGCCGAAAACATTGTTTGAGAAAATATTAACAATAAAAAGATATTTCTCAATTCAACCCCCTAATTTAGATTTTCTAAATCTTTAATCGTGGAAAGTAGGGCATTCATTTTATTTCTAACTTCAAGATACTCAAGTTCATTTTTACTATCCGCAACGACACCTGCCCCAGCTTGAAGAAAAATCTTTTTATCTTTAATTAAAGCAGTTCTAATAGTTATGGCACTATCCATATTTCCATCAAATCCAAAATACCCTATTGCTCCACTATAAAAATTTCTTTTAACTCCCTCATATTCCGCTATTAATTCCATAGCTCGAATTTTTGGAGCTCCCGTCATTGTTCCCGCCGTGAAAGTAGCTTTTAATAAATCGAACATATCAAATTTTTCATCAATTTCAGCAAGAATATCAGAAACCATATGCATAACGTGGGAATATCTTTCTACCCTAAACATATTTGGTACTTTGACAGTTCCTGTTTTTGCAACTCGACCAACATCATTTCTGCCTAAATCGATAAGCATCAAATGTTCAGCTCTCTCTTTTGGGTCATTTAGCATTTCAGCCTCAAGCTCTTTATCTCTTTTTAGACTTTTACCCCGTTTTCGAGTTCCCGCAATCGGTCTAAGTAGAATTTCACTATCTGTCAATTTAACCATAACTTCAGGCGAACTACCGACAATTTGAAAATCTTGGTAATCCATAAAAAACATATATGGAGATGGATTTTTTGAGCGAAGAACTCTATAAAATGAGAAAGCATCAATTTTTTCAAACTCTTGAGTAAATCTATTACTTATTAGAATTTGGAAAACATCACCGCTTCGAATCATTTTTTTTGATTCATCAATCATTTCAAAGAATTTTTCTTGAGAATGTCGAAAGTTTCCACTATTTTTAGAGATAGCTTTTTCAAGTTCTATATAGTTTGAACTGCTTTTGAGATTTTTCTCAACCTCATCAAATTTATCCACAATACTTATTTCTGAAGATATTAATGTAACTTGAGATTTTTTATGAGAATATGCTAAAACCAGTTTTGGTCTGATGAGGTGAATATCGGGAATATCAATCTCATTTTCCAATTTATCAATATATGGTTTCATAACTGGCTCAAAAACTTCAATGGAATCGTAACCGATAAAACCGATGAAACCATCAACAAAACCAACTCCGAACTCTTGAACTTTCTCTTTATAAAAATCTTGATTCAATTCTGAATATTTTCTTTTTAAAAAAGTGATTGGATTTTCATCAATTATATTTTTATTGCCATCTTCAGAAATAAATACAGTTTGACCATCTTTATATATTAATTCCTCTTTTGCCCCAATTAGGATAAAACTAAATTCGCCACTTTCAGCACTTTCAAAAAGGAGGGAAACCTCCCCCGCAAATTGCTGTGTAAGTTTTGAATAAATTTTTATCGGTGTAATTTGGTCAAGGATAAAATTTTTAGATTTCAACACTTTTAATGTAGCCTTGTTTTGAGAACATAAGCATCTTTAACAAGTTTTTCACGAACAGTCAAAAGTGCTTCGTTTGCATCGCTTTTATTATCAAAAGGACCAACTAAAACACGAGTGATTTTCTGCTCTCTACTATTTTGATAAATATCAATGCTGTAAGATAAACCTAAATCTGTGATGCTTTTCAAAAACTTCTTATTCGGATTAAATCTCATAAAAGTACCTGTTTGAATAAAGTAGGCTCTTTCATTTGAAGAGCTTTCATTTGTAGAAACTTTTTCAGGACTAATAGTTTTTACTATTGGAGTTTCATTCTCTTTTTCCATCAAAGATGTGTTTTGAGAGATGCTTTCCTGTTCTGTTTTTCTTTCTAAAGTAGCCGATTGAGAAATTGGTTCTTGTGAAATTAAAGCAGAAGTATCAGTTTGCTCTGCTTCATTTAATAAAGCATTTTTATTGAAAACATCATTTTCTTGCAAATTATCAACTTCACTATTTTCATCGTCCATAGAATCTACTGGAGAATCCATAAAAAATTGGTCGCCATCGTCTTCTAGAAAATCAAGAGTTGATTGTGTTTGTGTTTCATCTTTTTCATTAGTAAAAAATGTTGTTACAACTACATAACCTATAATTCCTAGAACCGCAACAATTAGCCCAATAAATATAAATTTTTTAGCTTTACTAGATTTTTCATCTGTAATATAAGCGATGTCCTGCAAACTATCTTCATTTTGTTTGTTATTTGCCATCTGTTTCTCCTTTATCTAAATTTTTTTTTAACATTAGAGATGTTTTGCCCAAGAAGCTCCCCGCTCCTTTGCATAAATCTCGTAAGGAAGTATCAAAATATTATACTCTTGAGGTAAGTCAGGATTTGGGAACATTTTCCACTGTTTTGGAGTTTTAGACCCAAGTTTCATAGAAAGAGTTTTCCCAAGCTGATAAGCTTCATTTAAGGTTGTATGACCCTTATGAATATAAAGGTGAAGATGCCCTTTTGTTTTTGTTTCAAAAGCAGTAAAGTTAATGAAACCCTCTTCTCTTAAAAGTAGTTGAGCTTTGTGATAAAATCGTTGAGGGTCTCTACCATTATAATCAAAAACAATATTCTCAACTTTATCCTGTTTGTTTGCAAGTTGATGAGCTATAATAATCTCTTTATTAAAATGTTGCTTGATAACTTGTTGAGTCAGAGTTTTTTCAACCTTTTGAAACTTATCAAAATAAGTTCTTCCGTTGTGACTAATTTTATTGACTGTTGCACTTTTTTTTTCGTAGTAGGGCTTATTGACAATTTTAATTAGTTTTAAATCCATAGGAGTCATACTGTTTTACCTTTTTTAATAAGTTGATTGGTTGTAAATTACAAAGTTTTTAGCTAAAGCTTCTAACTCTGTTTTGATGTCAGAATGTTTTTGAGTGTTCTCAATATCATCTAAAACATCGGCAATTCGATTAGCGATAATTTCAAATTCCGCAGTTCCCATTCCTCGACTTGTTAAAGCTGATGAACCGACTCGAATTCCACTTGTTACAAAAGGGCTTCTTGTTTCGCCTGGAACAGTATTTTTATTTACTGTAATTCCCGCATTACCTAAAGCCAAGTCTGCTTCTTTTCCTGAAAAACCTTTATCTAAAAATGAAACTAAAACTAAATGGTTATCAGTTCCGCCAGAAACAATATTGTAGCCTCGTTTGACAAGAACTTCACCAAGGATTTTGGCATTTGCTTTTACATTTTGTGCATAAGTTTTCCATTCAGGTTTTAAGTTATGAGCAAAACCAACAGCTTTAGCTGCGATAACATGAACAAGAGGACCACCTTGAATTCCAGGGAAAATAGCAGAATTGATTTTTTTCGCAATCGCTTCATCATTTGTCATAATTAAACCACCTCTTGGTCCGCCTAAAGTTTTATGAGTTGTAGTTGTAACAACATCGCAATGAGGAAATGGATTTGGGTGTTCTCCAGCAACTACTAAACCAGCAATGTGAGCCACATCTGCCATTAAAATAGCTCCAACCTCATCGGCAATTTCTCTAAATTTAGCAAAATCAATTTCTCGAGAGTAAGCAGAAGCTCCACAAACGATAATT
>Ga0256827_10003211_pt1 | contig 10419 bp, 10 predicted proteins | sample CV84metaG_FD_185977 | JGI IMG/M metagenome (GOLD analysis project Ga0256827, IMG submission 185977) | Hydrothermal vent microbial communities from East Pacific Rise, Pacific Ocean - CV84 | ecosystem: Environmental > Aquatic > Marine > Hydrothermal vents | place: Pacific Ocean: East Pacific Rise...
ATATTCATCTTCGTAAATCATCTCTTTACTGAGAAGCGCATTTAATGATTGTAATGTTGAAGAGGCAGATGGTAATTGGTGCTTTATTAAGAAATCAACAGCAGTAGGTTTTTTCACGTTTTTCTCTTTGGCAATGGCCTTCATCACTTTTAATTGATTGTCTGATAATAGACGCGAAATGCCAATATAATCTACTTTATGTGTTTCAATATAGTTGTCGGTTATTTGTATAGCATCTAACAGGTTTAGTTTTTTTGTTGTTTTATAGAAAGCCAGATTACAAATGACTTGTGTATAGTAAGTGTGTGTTCTTGTAAATTCTAATAAGTGTTTTATGGCATCGTCAGAAATGCTTTTCCCCTTCTTTTTAAAGTTATTTTTGATAAATTCGGCATATTTGTCGGTATCAATTTCTTTAATTATGAGGCTTTCGCTACTCCTGTAAAATGCTTGTTTAGCACTAAAAAACATATTTTGTAGTATATGCATCGAACTCCCGGAGAATATAAAGTGAACGTTGCTTAATTGTTGAATAATAGTTCGTAAAGCGGCTTCTGCTTTCTCGGGATAAGTAGCTACCTCCTGAAACTCATCAAAAGCTACCAAAACAGGTTTTTTTCTGTTTTCTAAATAATTAAATAATTGTTCGAGAGATGAGTTTATTTGTCCTTCACCAATATTTAAACTTAGATGAGGTGTGCCGTCGGCAGAGAAAGAAACTGAGGCATAAAGTCCTTTAAAAAGTTTCTTAATTCCAGAAATAATATTCCTTTGGTGGTACTTTTTTAACAAATTTTCGCCAAATAACCTGCTAAAATCCTCTAAATTCTCGCTTGAAAAGAGGTCGATATATAGTGTTTCAAAGGAACCTTCTTCTTCTATTTGATGAAACAAATGATGAATCATTGCACTTTTTCCAAAGCGTCGTGGGCTGTGTACTAGTGTATTCAGTCCGTTTATTGTATTCTGTTTCAGTAGTTTAATCTCTTCTTCTCTGTCGCAGAAATATTTTGGATTATAGTTTAATACAAATGGATTCATAACTTTTATTACAAAGATACGAATTTATATTATATAATTCATAAAATATGATACATAAAATATGAATTACATTTTATGAATTTATTGAAATGCTTCGGCCATTCGTTTTACTAAGGTCAGCTGGTTTGAGGCCCGATGTAAATTATGCTCGGGGTAATTAATATTATAATAAACATCCCCATTCAGATAGTCGGTTAATATCCTCAGTCCCATGATAAAAGTGATGGTTTGTGCCGAAAGGGGTAGCAATTCGATCTCTTTTTCGTTGAGGATGTCTCCTAATTCTTTCAGGAATCCTTTTTTATAAGCTTGATAATATTCCAAATTGAATTGTACAAGATCTAAATTGGGTTCATCCTCCGAAACGCTGCTACAGATGGTGCGTATACTATCACCAAAATCATAATGTACTATACCTGGCATAAGCGTATCTAAGTCGATAATACATAGTGCTTTATCGTTATTATCGAAGAGGATATTGGAGAGTTTGGTATCGTTATGAGTGACTCTGGTAGGAATATCTCCGGTTTCGTTCAGTCGTTCCAGCTCTTGCATTTTTTCGCGGCTATCTAATACCTGCTGAATCCATATCGCTGCTTTTTCTTTTCGCTCAGGAGAAGCATTTTTTAAAGCCTCATCAAATTGTTTATAACGGAAGGACATCTTATGGAAATCCTTAATGATTTCATAAATATCATTGGCAGGAAAATCATCCAAGAGTTTAATAAAATTACCAAAAGCCTGTCCGGCTTCTTCAGCCTGGTTGGCATTTTGTGTTGTTTCCAGGACTTTGGAATTAGGGATGTATTCCATCAGATTCCAATAAAAACCTTCTTCATCCTGATAATAATACAGGCCATCAGTGGTTTTAAAGAACTTTAGAATCACCTGTTTCCCTTTTGTTTTCTCTCTTAAAAACTCTGTGACTTTTACCTTATTATTCATCAACTCTGGGATATTGGGGAATACCTGATGGTTGAGTTTCTGAAGCACATAATCAGGATGTTTGTCGTCCTGAGTTGTTAAAAGAAAGGTTTCGTTGATATAGCCGGAAACAAGTGTTTTGGCTGCTTTTAAATCTCCTTCGGCTATAAACTTAGTGAAGATATGATTGAGTTTGTTTTCCATATTACCAAAGTTTTTCGGGATATTTCCCTTCTTTGATGAGTTTCTGAATACTCTCCACCACAACCGGACGATCTTCCTGATAAGTGACGCCAAACCAGGCTGCAGTTGATTCCAAAACCTTTGTTTTACCAATGTTTTCTTCAATCATGTCGTTCACCACTGTAGGGATAAAAAACTCTGCTTTTATTTTATCTATGTTATCTTTTAAGAATTGAGGGAAACGCATCTCTAATTGTTTAAAAAACATAGGTGTAAAGCCCCAGAAATTCATAGATACCAAAGTATTCTCGTCTATAAGTGTTTGCTTTTGATCCTCATCCATAAAGAAAATACCTTGCTCTGTTTTTTCGATATGAGTGCGCTCTACCACATCTTTTAAATAGCCATCGTCATCCGAAGTACATTGACCCCTGGAAACAGAACCATGATCGGAAAGCGTATTTTTTATTTGGTAACCCACCATACAGTTATCATTGGATGTGATATTTAGTGTTTCGAAAAAACCTGCAATGGTCATATAAGCATCTCTGCCGTAGAAATCGTCGGCATTGATAACAGCAAAGTTTTCCTTAATAACATCTTTGGCCATTAGCACGGCGTGTCCGGTGCCGTAAGGCTTTTGTCTGTCGGGATTTACGGCTACGCCTTCGGGTGTTTTATCCAACTCCTGAAATACATATTCCACCTCAATTTTTCCCTGGAGTTTATTTCCAATAAATTCTTTAAAGTCTTTTTCTATGCTTTTGCGAATCACAAAAACCACCTTGCCAAAGCCTGCTTGTATGGCATCGTAAATACTATAATCGATAATGGCTTCACCACCAGGTCCAACTTTGTCTAATTGTTTTAATCCGCCATAACGGCTTCCTATACCTGCTGCGAGTATTAGTAATGTAGGTTTATTCATTGTATATTTTTTTTAACAGAAAGCAAAAATACACTATTTTCATCATCAAAAAAGTTCCATTTGATGCTTTTCCAGATCTAAGAGGTGTTGTTTCATATTTAAACCTCCTGCATAGCCGGTTAATTTGCCTTTTTGGCCTATTAAACGATGGCAAGGCACCATAATCCAAATAGGGTTTTTACCGGCGGCAGCTCCTGCGGCTCTGCTGGCTTTACTATGGCCGATGCTCTTAGCCAATTCGCCATATTCACGGGTTTTACCGTAAGGAATATCTAATAAGGCCTCCCAAACCTGAAGTTGGAAATCCGTTCCTTTTAAGTGAAATTTCCCTTCGAATTCTGTTAGTTCCGAGGCAAAATATTTTTCTAATTGCAGTTTAAAAGGATTATCCGGTGGGCAGTTAATTTTACTATCGTCGTGTGTTAATGATAGTTTACAAAGAGCAAAATGGTCATATAAGAGTTGTATTTTTCCTAAATCGGAAGAAAAAACATAGTCGTTTTTAATGGCGTTCAGCAGTTGAAAAGCATCCTCAGGGGTTTTAGCTTTTAATACTTCTTTGGGTAAATCAGCATCTGCTAAACCACCACTTCCCTGGATGGCAACCACCGTTTTATGTGCTTTTAAAAAGTGCTGTAGGAGGATCTTAGAGCCTGTGCCACCACCAATAATAATAGCGGCATCTCCTATTTCTGATATTTGATGGTGTTTCTGGAAGGTGTCTTTTTTGCGGAAAACTTCCAGAGCATTATGCTTTTCCGGAAGTTCTTTATGTTTCTCAATCACACAAATGGTATTGACCTGATATTTTAAAGCCGCTTCAAAAGCATATTTAAAAGTAGAGCTGACATTTCCTGCTACCAGTGAGATATGATTTTTTCCGGCCAGATCTCCCACTTTTCCGGCTAATTCGGCATTATGTTGGCTACATTCTGTACCATAGCCAATAATACTCAAATAGATATTTGTGTTAATCATAACCCCCGTATAAAATTCTCTCAAATATAACAAAAAAGCTAATCCCGTGAACAATAGGATTAGCTTGTTTATTTATCAACGACTTAAAGTCGGGAATTCTTTAGAAAGGCATAAAAGTAATACCTACAGATATGGGATACATTTGAGGTCCTTTATCGGCTTTAAACATACGGTTTAAACTATAATAACCATACAGGTGAACCCATTTCCATCCAATCCGCGCCTGAACGCCATAACGTACAGATTCTAACTGGTTTACGGTTTTATATTTAACCTGTGTTCCATAGCCTAATTTATTACCTTCCTGATCAATAGCGTCTCCTTTATACATGGTTTTGCTATCAATCAAAAAGCCAAATTTCATACCTAAAGTAAAACGCATTTTACTTTTGGTAACGTAACGAACTTCAATAGGTAAATCAATATAAGTAACATTGAGTTTCGAGCGTTTAACATCTACCCCAAACGGTACATTTACAAAGCTAATAGAGTCGGCTTTTACATTGGGAACATAAGCATCTTTAAGATATAGATTCTCGGAAGTAACACCTAAACCACCGGCAAAGCTAAAACCATTATTACTAGGCATATGGTTATACATTAAAAACACATTGGCGCCCTGATTGATGGTACGTGTTTTGATACCTGTGGGCATATCTAGAAATATGCTGGTATATAAATCGTAACCAACCGAAACTTTTTTCATGGTGCTTTCAGCTACAGGTTGAGCAATGGCTCCAAATCCCATTATTATAAATAGAGAAAAGATGATATTTTTTTTCATTCTATATGTCGTTTTTTTGTTTGACTCTTTAACGTGAGAATTTGCTAAAATAGTATAAATTTAATTTCGCAAATGTACAAAAAATATCACCCATGCCTTAATATCATTTGTTATATAGCCTTAAAAATTAAAAAAAAGTGTAATTTGCATTTTTTACAAAATTAAGAGAGATGAGATATTTTTTAATTGCTGTTCTTTTGATGAGTTTAATCAGCTGCAATCAGAGAGAAGAGATTGACCACTATGAGGGCATAGAAATGATGTCGAACAAAACAATCCCTTTTGTGACTGACAGTATAGAAATCGTTGGCGATTTACAAGGATTTGATATTGAATTATCCACAACAAGCATTGAAGATGGTTTGGAAGTGGTTAGCATTAAGGTGAGTAGTGATAAGGCAGCAACGCCCCCAAAGTTCAGCTTAAAGTGGAAATTTCCATCTCAGGATATCGCCAAGTTTTGGAATCCCAATTTGGGTGTTAATAAGGCCAATTATTATAATATCAACGTTAGTTCCCGATCAACACGTGTGGCACCTGTGGTTACTTTTATGAATACCAACGACGAGAATCGTTTTGCTTTTGCCGTTGCCGATGCGCTCAATAAAGTACATCTTTCGGCTTATATCATGGAAGAAGATGCACACTTTTATTGTGAGGCTGTATTTTTTGATGAACCTTATCCTGCTTTAAAGGTGTATGAAACAGAAATGATTATCGACAGGAGAAATAAACCTTTTTATAATACCCTAAGAGATATTACTGATTGGTGGGCCAAAAAGGATGATTATCACCCTGCCACACCTCCACAGGATGCTTTTAAATCGGTATATTCCACCTGGTATAGTTACCATCAGAACCTCGATGTAGATAAAATAGTGGAAGAGTGCCGCGAAAGTAAAAAAATGGGCATAGAGGTATTAATTGTTGATGATGGCTGGCAAACCAAAGATAATAAACGAGGCTATGCTTATACGGGTGATTGGAATCCGGATAGAATACCTGATATGAAAGGATTTGTGGATAAGATTCATGATCTGGATATGAAATTTATGCTGTGGTATTCGGTGCCGTTTATTGGAAAAGAAGCCCATATTTATCCGCAGTATAAGGGCAAATATTTATACTATTGGAAGAGTCAGGGCGCCTGGGTGTTAGATCCCAGATATCCCGAAGTACGTGAGTTTATTATTGGCACTTACGAAAAAGCTATTAACGATTGGGGATTAGATGGTTTTAAGTTAGATTTCATGGGCTTTTTTGGCCCCGGTGACGATACTAAGTTTACAGCCAAAGATGGTCGTGATTATGCTTCTATCAATCATGCGGTAGACAGGTTAATGACCGATATCATGCTACGTTTAAAACAAATAAATCCGGATATTTTAATTGAGTTCCGCCAACCTTATATCGGCCCATTGATGCGAAAATACGGCAATATGTTGCGTGCAGCAGATTGTCCTAATATGGCCACTATCAACAGAGTGAGAGTAACGGATACACGTCTGTTAGCCGGGCATTCTGCGGTTCATTCCGATATGTTGATGTGGCATCCCGAAGAGCCTGTACAACATGCAGCCCTGCAGATTTTAAATATTATTTTTTCGGTGCCACAGATTTCTGTTCGTTTGAATGAAGTTCCTAAAGAACATAAAGACATGGTTGCCTTTTGGATGGCCTATTGCAAAGAAAATAGGGATGTATTATTAAAAGGCGACTTTGTCCCTCAGAAGCCCGACCTGCTTTATCCAATCATCACTTCCGTTGGAAAAGAAAAAGCGATTACTGCTGTTTATGACGATTCGTATGTAGAAACCAAATATTTTAAAGACTTAGATGCTTTTGATATTATTAATGCGCGAAATAAAACCGAGGTGGTTCTGTTAAATCACTCAGATGTAGCCATCTATACCATGACAGTGAGGAATTATAAAGGAGATGTGATATATGCCGAGATTGTTAAACTAAACGAAGGTGCCAGAGTGATTTCGGTACCTCCTTCGGGAATAATCTCCTTTGAAAGAAATATAGACGAATAAAGATAAACTGATGAAGAATGTATGTGTATTCTGCGGATCGAGTATGGGAGCAAATCCTGTTTACCGCGAAAAGGCTCTTGAATTAGCCAATTATTTAATTCAGCACGATATGACCTTGATCTATGGTGGTGCCGATGTAGGCTTGATGAAAATATTGGCAGATAAGATGCTTGAGGCTCATAAAACGGTTATTGGAATTATGCCTAAGCATTTGATAGCAAACGAAGTGGCTCACATGGGGATTACCGAATTGATTGAAGTAGAAAGCATGGCAGAACGCAAAGACAAACTCATCAGCATGTCCGATGTATTTATAGCCTTGCCGGGTGGTTTTGGAACCCTTGATGAGTTGGCAGAAGTGATGGTGTTGGATCAGCTGCGGGTGATTGAAAAACCTATGGGATTATTAAACGTTAATAAGTATTTCGATCATTTGGTCAAATATTTTGAGTTGGGTGTGAAAGAGGGTTTTATCCGTCAGGAGCATTTAGATAATTTATTTGTTGATACCACCTCCAAAGGATTGATGGAGAAAATTGACAGCTATAAGCCTGTGCAGATGAATAAATGGATCAGTGATATTAAAAAAGAAAGTGAATGATTATTATTGGGATAACAGGGACTATAGGTGCCGGAAAAGGAACTCTGGTTGATTTTTTGGTGAAACATAAAGGCTTTTCGCATTATTCGGTAAGAGCTTATTTGCAGCAAGAAATGAAGAAACGGGGGATGCCTGATAACAGAGATAGTATGACTCATTTAGCCAATGAGTTACGGGCTAATAATTCTCCTTCCTATGTTACCGATCAGCTTTTTTTACAAGCCCGGAAAACCGGTAAGAACTGTATTATCGAGAGTATTAGAACGCCCGGAGAAGTAGTTTCTTTAAGGGAGAAAGGCTCGTTTTATTTATTTGCTGTGGATGCCGATGCCAGGCTTAGGTACGAGAGGATCAAGCTCAGGGCTTCTGCTACCGATCATATTTCGTTTGATACCTTTTTAGCTAACGAGAAACGAGAAATGACCAATAAGGATCCCAACAAACAAAACCTGAAGAAATGCATAGAAATGGCAGATTATAAATTTGAAAATAATGGTGATATTAGTCTTTTAGAACAAGAGGCTGAAAAGATCATAGCAAAACTTTGAATGATGAGCGATAAAAATAAAACCGAGAAATATATCCGTCCCTCCTGGGATGAGTATTTTATACAATTAGCCGATACCGTGGCACAACGAGCCACTTGCGACAGAGGTCGTAGTGGTTGTGTTATTACTAAAGATAAACAAATACTGGTGACAGGTTATGTGGGTTCCCCAAAAGGATTGCCGCATTGCGATGATGTGGGACATTTATTTAAAAAAGTTATTCATGGCGATGGTAATATAACCCAACATTGTGTCCGTACCGTTCATGCCGAGCAAAATGCCATCACTCAGGCGGCCCGCAGAGGTATAGCTTTGGAAGGTGGTACACTATATTGCCGAATGACACCCTGCCGTACTTGTGCCATGCTCATTATCAACTGTGGGATAGAAAGAGTTGTTTGCGAAAGAAAATATCATGCCGGTGAAGAATCGGAGGAGATGTTTAAAGAAGTAGGCATCAAATTATCTTATATTCACGATGAAGTGCAGGAATATTCAGGTCAGAAAATTGATAATACAGATATGTTTCATAAAGTATAATGTTTTACTTTCGCATCTTAAAACTAAGCAATAATGGCAATAGAAATAAAAAAAGTGACATCCTCGGCTGATAAAAAAGCCTTTGTTAAATTTCCTTTCACACTTTATAAGGGTAATAAATACTGGGTACCATCAATTATTAAAGATGATATCAAGTCGATGGACCCAAAAGAGAACCCGGCGATGGAGTACTGCGATAGCGAATTTTGGCTGGCGTATAAAGATGGGAAGATGGCGGGCCGTATTGGAGCCATTATCAATCATAAGTATAATGAAAAGCTGGGCAAAAAGCTGGGCCGTTTTAGCCGACTGGAATTTATTGATGATGCCGATGTTTTTAAGGCGCTGATGGATACTGCTGTGGCCTGGCTTAAAGAAAATAAAATGACACAGGCTCATGGCCCCTTGGGCTTCTCTAATCTCGATACGCAAGGGATGCTGATTGAGGGCTTTGACCATTTGCAATCCGTAGCTTCGGTATATCATATGTCGTATTATAAAGACCATATGGATGCCTATGGTTTCGAGAAAGAAAACGATTGGGTTGAGTTCCGTTTAACATTGGGTGATAAAGCCCGGAATAAGGCCAACAGAGGTGCTGCCCTAATCAAGCGCAGATATGGTTTTGAAGTGAAGAGGTTCCAGAAAACCGACGAATTACGCCCTTATGTAAAAGATCTGTTTAAGATTTTGAACGATGCGTTTAAAAACTTGCCTTATGTAACTCCTTTTAACGATAGGATGATAGAGATGTATACCGAGAAATACTTTAAGGTGATTAACCCCAAGTATGTTCGTATGGTGACCAAAGATGATAAAATGATAGGTTTTGTGGTGGCTGTTCCTTCTTTGTCCGAGGCCATGCAAAAGGCGAAGGGTAAGTTATTTCCTTTTGGTTTTGTCCATATCTTAAATGCTATGAAAAAGCCAAAAGTATTGGACTTCTTCCTTACCGGTGTAGAGCCTGAGTATGATAATTCCGGTGTGGCCGTTATTTTATTTGCCGAAATACAGGATGAGATGATGAGTGCCGGTATTGATCAAATGGAAACCACAGGTATTTTCGAAGACAATCATGCGGTGATAAGTAATTGGAAAAACTACGAACACATTCAGCATAAACGACGTAGATGCTATATTAAAAGCATATAGTATCATTCTGTAAAACAATATAATAGTCATATTAATTCCCTTGTATTTAATGTGAGAGATTAATAGTATTCCCGATAAAGAAAAGAGATTTCATAATTAACGAGGCAACTCTTTATGATAAAGAGGCTCTTTTATTAAACGCTAATAGTATGATGAGACTTATTAAAGTGATGACAGCGCTGATATTATCTGTTGGGGTAATGAATGCATATTCACAGGATGGGCAAACGATAATTCCTAAAAAGAACCAATTAGGAGTAACCATTGGAGGAAATGGGATAGGGGTTTCTTTACACTACGGTAGAAGCTTCCTGATAAGTTCAACACGTTTTATGGAAGTGGTCGTTGGGGTTGGTAGTGTTCCTTTTGCGGGAGGGATAAGTGTGCCTCATCAAATAACTTATAACTTGGGTAAAAACGGTAACTATCTGGAATTAGGCTTAGGAGGTACTTATTGGCAAGGAACTGATGATGCCACGGCCAATCAAATCTCCATATCGTCTTATCAAATATATCCACTGGTAGGTTATAGAAAACAGTTTAGGAATCATATTTTATTGAAAGCCTACATCAATCCCTTTGTTCATGTTTCCGGAGTGCATCTGTACGAAAATAATGATATAGTGCCATTTGGAGGTCTTAGTATAGGCTATAGTTTCTAATTCTTTTTATTTCTTTATCCTGTTTATTAGATATTGTCT
>Ga0256827_10003212_pt1 | contig 10419 bp, 9 predicted proteins | sample CV84metaG_FD_185977 | JGI IMG/M metagenome (GOLD analysis project Ga0256827, IMG submission 185977) | Hydrothermal vent microbial communities from East Pacific Rise, Pacific Ocean - CV84 | ecosystem: Environmental > Aquatic > Marine > Hydrothermal vents | place: Pacific Ocean: East Pacific Rise...
TAAAACCGTATTGACCAACTTAGACCAAAAGTACCACTCAAGGAACCCGTAGCCTTTTGCGTTCGTCCGTACAGATACGTAACTTTAACACCTTGATTATCCGTTAAAGGTGCAGCAAGGGCAACTCCGGCAAGTAAATTACCCCACTTATCATCCTGACTTTCTCCGTTTATCCACGAAAGCCCTCCCCATCCGTATCCTACACTAATGGAAGCCCATAAACCCGGTTCAAACATATATATCAAATGTGACTGTAGTGTATAGATCGGATCTTGCTCACGCGTACCGTTATCATAAAATTCATCATTGTCGGTATAAAAGAATACAGATCCGGTTAATTCTCCGGACCAGGGTCCTTCAGTATGAACAACACCGATCTGTGGGCGGATAACGAAACGGTTATATCCAATATTAAGTAACTTCTCTTCATAATATTCACCCAAAGGTAAACCTACTGAAATAGCTGCACCCACAACAGTTTTACTTGTTGATGCAGGATCATCTTTAGCAGTATTAAACAGTATGGTAGAGAATCTGAATCTGGGATTGGCAAAACCCTTGCGTTCAACACTCCTTACCTCTCCACTTAACAAGCCTTCCCACCGTACACTCTGCCAGGGAACAAGAACATCAATACGAGAGGGAATATCTCCAAGATTAAAAGAGCGGACATATACAGCATATAAAGTATCTACCGTTATTTCAGCATCTTCTACCTGCAGTACAGGATCGAACAGAAGATCACCGGTTGTGCGTCCATATCCTATGGAAACAACATTCATACCTGCAGGCATTACGGTCCATCGTCTAGGCTCAAGATCCTGTGCAAAAAGTTCTGTATGTATCAAGAAAATAATATAAAATATAAAATATAAAAATTTTAACACGATATGCAAATGTATTTGATTTCCTTTCGTTTTGCTATTTTAGTCTGAATACTTTCAAATTGATCCAGTTTAAATATTTTGTCCAATAATATGTATATCACTCTGTGGATAAGGAATAGATATACCTTCTTTGTCAAATGCTTCTTTGACTGCACGTGTCACTTCTGCATAAACCGTCCCGTAGTTCTCTGTTTTTACCCATGGGCGACAATTAAAGTTTACTGACGAGTCAGCCAATTCAGTGACAGTAATAGTCGCTGCAGGGTCTTTCAAGACAAGTGGATGCTCTTCCAATATCTTTTGCATTACCTTCTCAGCCTGCTCTATATTATCATCATAACCAATACCAAATACCAGGTCTACACGACGTGTTTCACTATGTGTCACATTGGTAATGATATTGCCCCAAATGGAATTGTTAGGCACTATCATCATTCTGTTATCAGGAGTAACAATGCTTGTTGACACCAGTGTCATAGACTCTACAGTTCCCGCAATACCTGCAACATCTACCACATCACCAATATCATAAGGACGGTAAAGCATGATCATCAGTCCGCTGGCAAAGTTACTGAGTGTTCCCTGCAATGCAAAGGCAACCACAAAACCTGCCGCACCTACCATTGCCATGATCGGTGCAACATTGATATCCAGTGCTGACAATGCAACAAGAAGTCCAATAAGCATCACAATTTTATGAATGATGTTGGCAATAAAGTCATTAAGAAGTTGTGAATTGCTGGGTGTATGTTCCAGTGCTTTTCTTGCACCTTTACTCAATAACTTAGAAATAATTATAGAAATAAAAATGATGGCAAGGAATTTTGCAATATTGATCAGCCAGTAAATACCACCGGCATCCGACATAAGCCATCCGGTAATAGTTGTCCATGCTGATTTTGCATCCGACACTTCTAAAGAGATACCACCTACCGTATCGATATAACGGCGGTAAGGAAGTACCTTATCCAACTCTTTGCCATTCTTATCTGTACCGATCTTTTCATTGATGTTGTTCAATATCGTATCAAGACGATCCACCATGCCTTTTCTTTCAAGACGTAATTTGTTCTCCTCTTTAAGAAGTACACTTTTCTCTTTCTCCACCACAGTAAGCTTTTTTTTGATTTCTTCTATTTTATCTGCTACTGTCTGATTATTATCACGTGCTTTTAAAGCCTCTATTTGGGTATTTTGCTCTTCCACTGAAAGTTTGGTATCATATACTTTTTTGGCTGCTTCCTTCAATAGATCCAACCATGCGTCAGCTTCTACAAAAAGTTCATCAGCAGTCATATGCCTTACCATTAAGTTAAGGTTTGCCGGAGAAACATCCGGATTACCCGTAGTTACAGCACTAGGACTTTCAGATGCTTCTTCTGCATAAGCAACGGTAGTCGATAACAATGCCAAAGTAAGTAGCACACCTGTCATTATTTTTTTTAAATTCATCATTTTTACCTTTTTGTATAATGGAAATATCTAAGATCCATCATTGTAGTGTAGTAACAGTTAATTCTTACTTTCTGGATCGGTAACACACGGTCTCATCCTAGGATTAAATCTATATGGGGTTAATACTTTGAGGCAAGCCTTGTTTTCCGTATTGATGCTGTTCAAGTAAGCGTTCCCGTAATTTTTTAAGTTCTTTTATAAAGTCAGTTTTATCAAATGCCCGTTCCGGAACAGCCAATTTCTCTTCCAATTGGGAAAGTGTTTTGGAAAATGACGGCTGCAGTTCACTTATACCTCTAAACCCAACTCTTGCGAGTTTAGGGTCAGCTACTTTCAGCCATCTGTAAAGATCCCTATAAAGTTTAGATGTATCATTATCCTGACATGCATGAAGCAATGTATTGAAATATCCTGCTTCACTCTCCTTATAAAGTTGTTTACGTTCTTTTATATAATTTCGCACTTTAGATCCAAATACTCTGTAAAGGATCAAAAGAAATAACAGTATAGCTATCAAATAAAGCAAACGCTGTTTTTGCTGTGCTTTTTTAGCATCAATAGCTATCTGAGGATCTGCAATGATCTTGAAAGTCATCGCAGGTATGCTCTCTTTATGTACTTTTTTCGTTGTTATATCCCACCATACTACTCTGTGTTCAGGAATACTTACATTCCCCTCTGCTACTGCTACAAAAGTAAACTTATCTGTTCTCAATACATCAAACTTCCCTTTCATTCCACTCTGTAACAGAGGCTCTTTTTCATACACTCTAAGGAGTGATGTACTTTTATAATGGATCGGGGTTAAAAGAATATCTGGTACTCCATGTGCCTTTTGAATGACCTCTACTTCAATGGCATCACCAACAATCAATTCAGACTTTTTCGGCTCTACTTTTTGTGAAAGGCTATAATTGTCCGTTACCAGTACAAACTGATCTTTTTTAATGCCTTTTGGAGAAAGTACAGAAAAATGAAGGGCTTTGCTTTTCAAATTGAACTCTTTTTTAGGCTGTCCATACCCCATAGAGGCCGAGAATGTCGCTTTGACAGGAGAGACTTCAATCTCTCCAGCTTGCAAAGCGTAGACTTCATACTCATAATGTACTATCTGCCAATCCGTTCCGTTGATCTCTTCTGTACCAATATAGGCAGCACTTTTAGGAGCATTGACAATATATTTTGAGGAAGAGGGAAAAGTGATCCTTGCATCAGAAATACTGAAAGCATCGGTCAAAAGTTCAACAGAAACAATGACTTTTTGAGAAGTATAGAGATTATCATGAGACTGTAGGTTAACTCTCATCGTTCCCTCTACAGCAAACAGATTGAAAGTCAATAAAAGCAGGATGAACAGAATTCTATTTTGCATCTTTATGCTCCTGCATCTCATACTGGAATCTGAATTTATTTTTCAAAAAATCTTTAGGCCCTGTTTGTAGTCTGTCTAACCAGTTTGGGTTACCAGAAGTACTCTCTGTTTCAGCAGAAGTATCGTCATCAACCCCTTTGCCCGCTTTATTGTCATACACGATCTCATCTGCTCCCAATTCTCCAACACCCTGTTCACCATCATTTTCAGGTTCTTTGAGTATCTTTCTAGCTTTAGCCACGATCAAATTCTCTTTTGCTTCTTTAAAGTCAGGATCAATTTTTAATGCCAGTTCATACGCTTCAATAGCAGCGTCATATTCTCCAAGCATCACCAAGGCATTGGCAAAATTGTATCTGCCCTCTTTACTTGAGATATTCTGGTAAATTGCTTTTGCTTTTTTAAACTCCCCTGCTCTGTAAAAAGATGCACCTTTAAGAGAAATGTTTTCAAACGTCTTTGCTGCCTCTAAATAGTTTTTCTTTTCATAGGCTTTAGAGGCAAGGTGATCCGAGGTGATAAACAGTCTGTTCATGCTACCGTTATAGAAAAACAGAAGCCAAATTAGCGAAAGTAGCAGTGTGACCCAAAAAGGTACTAAGGACAAAGGTAGCTTAGAAAGATATTTTTGCATGATTACTTTCATGACCGTCTCCATAATTCAGCAAGGAAGCCCTGTCTCGCCCAGAGCAATAAAAGAAGAAAGATAAGTGGTACCAAAATATATCCGCCATCTTCATACTTACTATTATCATCCTGTGTTGCATTTTTAAAGTTTTTATCGATCATAGAAGAGATAGCCTTTACATCAGTATCATCTCCGGAAAACTTGACAGTTTTACCATCCACAATGGATGCAGCACTTTGAAAGTCTGCTTCATTGGCAAGTTCGGAAGATACCATTTGCCAAAATATGACATTCATACCTTTAAACCCTTCTTTTAGCGCCAACTTTACAGTCGAAGGTGCCACAGCATCACTTAGGACAATGATGGTAGAGCCTTTGCTTTCCAACTGTTTCATCGCAAGCACAAGCGCATCCTGTATCGCGTTACCTTCTAACGGCATAATACCTGGATCAAGTGCCTGCGCAAAGGTTTTCACGATGCCATGGTCATTGGTTAAAGGCAAAACCACATGTGCGGTACCACTATAGGCAAGCAGTGCAGCTTTGGTGTCGGAACGTTCTTTGAGAAGATCTTCAATTTTAATGCTTGCACGGCTCAATCTGTTTGGCATAATGTCTGTAGTCAGCATACTTTTAGTCACATTTATGACTATTGCGATCTTCGTATCATCCTGTGTAAAAGGAGACTCTTTCAGTTTCCAGCTTGGGCCACTCAATGCCACCACTAACAAAGTAAGGACTAAACCTAAATGCCAGGGAGCAGGTACTTTTGCATGATTCTGTTCAGGCTTTACCAACAAATGTTTCAAGAGTTTTGCTTCAATAACTTTTTTCCATTTACCTTCATCACTCTGCTGTTTGAGAAGCCACCAGACAAGTAACCATGCAGGCAGCAGTAAAAATAGAAACTCAGGTCTTAAAAAATGAAAAGCACTCATAGGCTCTCCCTTCTAGACTGTACAAACAGGAACAGACCATAGCTCAGTAAAATAAATAGTGACAACATCAAAAGATAGATAAAAAGGTCAGATTTTGGTCTGTGTGTGATTACTTTCACCTCTTTGGGTTTCAGTTTGTCTATCTGTGTATATATATCTGCCAATTCGTCACTGTTCCAGGCATAGTAGAATTTCCCGTCAGTGATCTTTGCTATCTCTTTAAGTGTTTCAGTATCTATGGGATGTTCACCTGCATTTTTAGGATCTCCCATAGCAATGGTAAAAATATTCACATCATGTTCAGCTGCCAGTTTGGCAGCAGTCAGCGGTGGCACTTTAGAGCCTGTATCATCACCGTCAGACATCACGATGAGCATTCTATCTGTTACATTACTGTCCTGAAACATCTTGACCGCCAGACCAATGGAATCACCTATGGCTGTCTGTGGACCTGCCATACCTACTTTCAGTTCACTTAAAAGATGCTCCAAAGCATTCAAGTCCTGTGTAAACGGTGCCTGTACAAAAGCAGCATTTCCAAAGAGGATCATCCCTATTTTCTCACCTTTTCTTTGAGTAAAGAAGTTCCCCAATACCATTTTTACAGCTTCCAATCGGTTTACAGAAGTACCATTTTTATCTTTAAAATCTTTGGTTGCCATAGAGCCTGAAAGATCCACAGAGACAAGTACTTCTCTTTGGGAGATTTCTTTACTCAAAGGCTCCCCAATGTACATTGGTTTTGCCAAAGCTGTCACAATAAACAGAAACAAAACCCATCCCATAAGCTTTTGTATTTTAGAAGCCCGAGAAATACCCGAAACTTTGTTTTTACTTCCTGTAACAGCATCAATATCTTCTTTAAAGCTGATACGCAGTGCGGAGCGTTTTGAAATATAATACAGTGGCAACTTATTAATAATCAGAGGTAAACCCAATATCAGGAAAACCCATGGGTAGCTAAATTCAAACATGAGGTACACCCTTGTGTGTTTCAACCCACTGTGAAACCATTAAAAATACTGCATCAAAAACAGAGACATCAAAGTCAACATCCTCTTCATATAAAAGTTTTTCTATTGATGATCTCAGCTCGGAACTTACCGATGTTTTAGAATATGTTTCCATAAAATCCCACCATCTATCTCCATCCAAAGTAGCAATTATTTCACGACCATAGGCTGAGATGGCAACTCTTTTTGCCAAATCTAACAAGGCAATCGTGTTTTCTCTGTTTTTATTGTTTAAGGCTTCAAGTTCTTCTTCTGCATCCCGTCTGTACTGTTCTCTTTCATACATTTTATATCTCTGGTATCCGAAGTAAAACAAGAGTGTCAGTAGTAGCAAAAAAAGTATGTACCAGCCAGGAGCCAGGGGAAAGAAGCCTATAGTATCTGGCACTATAATATCATGTAAATTATCCAGTGAAGCCTCTGCAATCGTTTGATTCATATCGACAGACACTATGTTCTTCTCCTCTGCATACTTAACTGCGCAAAGAGTTGGTCCAGGACAGGATATTCTGTACTAATGGAGAGTACTGGCAAAGCATTTTTACGTGAAAGATTCACAAACCCTTCTTTTCTCTGCACTAAACGTTCTTTGTACTTTTTTATGAACTGTTTATCTGTACTGTCCAAGTCTACCGTTTCAGACCCGTCCGTAAGAAAAAGTGAAGAGGAAGGAACGATCTCTTCTTCCATAGGGTCAAAGACAATCACACCTATCACATCATTATGTGCATTAATGCGAGTAATATGTCTGGCACTCTCCTCATCCATTGCCCGGGCATCTCCTATGAGTACCACAAGGTCATCATGTTTTGCTAAAGAAGAGAGTATCTTTAGCGACTCACTCAAGTTTCCTTTTGTATTGTTTGTATTGTCTGCTTTCAAGAGATGATTTTGTCTCTCTATCTCAGTCATAATATTCACGACATTATTTTTACTCGAAGAGGCTTTAAAGAATTTTACCTCTTCATTGTTATAGACCACTGCACCTACTCTGTCACCTGTTTCCAATGCTTTAAATGCAAAAAGAGCTGCGGTATGTGCTGCGGAGACTGACTTCATTCGTTCTTTGGAACCAAAGAACATGGAATTCATTTGAGAAATGACCAGCCAGACATTTCTGTCACGCTCTTCATTGTAAATGCGGACATAGGGTTTACCTGTTCTTCGTGTGGCTTTCCAGTCTATGTTGCGTGTGTCATCCCCCTGTACGTACTGTTTCATCTCGGAAAAGTCCATACCCCTGCCGCGTACACCCGAAAGATGCCTGCCGGAGAGTTTGGAAAGTACTGCCCCGGAGGGTCTGATAGTGAAATTTTTTGGCATATATCCAAACTTGAGTAGTTCACTCAAAGTGACATAGACACCTTCATCATATTGTTTCATCTCTTAAGCCGGAAGTGCAACCAGATTTAAAATAGTATCGATAATGTCATCATTACTTACACGCTCTGACTGTGCTTCATAACTCGGAGTAATACGGTGACGAAATACATCATGGACTACCGCACGTACATCTTCAGGTGTCGTAAAATCTCTGCCTTGCAGCCAGGCATAGACACGCGAACACTGGTCAAGTCCAAGTGATGCTCTGGGACTCACACCTATATCTATAAAAGAAGCCAGTTTTTCATCATACTTTTCCGGGTAACGTGTGGCAAACACCAGGTCAACAATGTACTGTTCTACTATCTCGCTGCTTTTGACATGGGCTATCTCATCACGTGCAGCAAATATCTGCTCTTGCGGTATCACTTCTACTGTATCTTCTTCTTTTGCACCAGACTTTTCTCCACGTACAAGTCGTATAACTTTCATTTCAGAAGCTTTGTCCGGATAAGTAATGTTCACATGCATCAAAAAACGGTCTTTTTGTGCTTCAGGAAGTGGATATGTCCCTTCTTGTTCTACAGGGTTCTGTGTCGCCATAACTATGAAAAGTTTAGGTAATTTATGTGTATTACCTGCTACAGTCACCTGTCTCTCTTCCATTGCTTCAAGCATAGCTGCCTGTACTTTCGCAGGCGCACGGTTAATTTCATCTGCCAAGATGATATTACCAAAGATCGGCCCTTCTTCAAAACGGAACTTATATTCACCATTCTCTTCATACATATTTTCAGAACCTGTTACATCTGAAGGAAGCAAATCAGGGGTAAACTGTATACGGGAAAACTTTGACTCAATCGCATCTGCCATAGCTCTTACTGCTCTGGTCTTTGCAAGTCCGGGCAAGCCCTCTACAAGTAAGTTACCATTGGCAAGCAGACCAATGATAAGACGCTCTACTATGTTTTCTTGCCCGATAATAGAAGCATTCATCTTTTTTTGGAGTAATTGTATAGATTCGTGAGGTGTCATAGTTGTTCCTTGAAAATGTAGGTAGATAATGATTTTATATAAATTATTTTAACTATAGAGATTATAACTAAAATAATGTATAAATGTTAGATTTAGGGAAACCCCTAAATCTAACAGGCTTTATTTGGCCATTTTGTTGTTGTTAGCACTCATCACTTTTTTCATGACATTGTCTAATGCGAAGCTTTCAACTTCCTGCATTGGAGGGAATTCTTTAAATGTACTTAAGAACTCAAATGCTTTGACCTGTGCAGGTACAAGCGCAAAAAGGTGTTCAAATTTCCATTTATCATAGGAAAATGTGCCGTGTATGTCTGCGCCTTCAAAGGGATCCATTCTTAAGTTAAAGAGTTTAGGCATACGAAGTGTAACAAATGGCTCTTGCCAAACAGCTGCACCGTGAGCTCTTTGTACCATAAACACCACTTTCCAGTTGTTAAAGCGAAGGGCAGCCAGTTTACCATCATCTGTCCAGTAGAAGAATTCGTGACGTGGCCACTCTGCTTTACCTTCAAAGAATGGTTTAAGGTTATATCCATCAAGATGTACTTTATACTCACGATTAATTGCTTTAACCCCACCTTTTGCTAGTTTTTCTTTTATCTTATCATCACCAGCCGCTGCCAAGATAGTTGGTAACATATCTTCATGTGCACCAATTTCATTAATGATCTGTCCCGGTTTAATCACACCAGGCCATCTCATAAGCGTTGGAACACGGTAACCACCATCCCAGTTAGTGTTTTTTTCACCTCTGAAGGGAGTTGTCCCACCATCAGGCCAAGACATAGACTCTGCACCATTGTCTGAAGAATACATGACGATGGTATTGTCTGCGATCTTAAGTTCATCTAACTTATCTAGTAGTTGTCCTACTGTACCATCATGTTCTACCATACCATCTGCTGTTATACCTAGCCCTGTTACCCCTTGAGACGCTTTTTTGAGGTGTGTCCATACGTGCATACGAGTCGCGTTGTACCATACAAAGAATGGTTTTTTAGCTTTTACCTGACGTTCCATAAAATCCATAGCCGCAGCTACTGTTTCTTCATCTATTGTTTCCATACGTTTTTTAGTCAAAGGACCCGTATCTTCTATTTTCCCATCTGCAAATGAGTGAATGACTCCACGAGGTCCAAATCTTTTCTTAAACTCTGGGTCTTTAGGGTAGTCAATATTTTCAGGTTCTTCTTCTGCATTCAAGTGATAAAGATTTCCAAAAAACTCATCAAAACCGTGGTTTGTTGGTAACATAGAATCTAAGTCACCTAAGTGGTTTTTACCAAACTGACCTGTTGCATACCCCTGATTTTTAAGTAGACCTGCGATGGTTGGTGCTTGCATCGGCATACCACCTTTTGCTCCAGGCATTCCCACTTTAAGTAAACCGGTACGAATCGGTGACTCACCGGTGATGAAGGCAGCTCGTCCTGCTGTACAAGACTGCTGACCATACCAGTCAGTGAACACCGCACCCTCTTTGGCGATACGGTCAATGTTGGGTGTTTTGTACCCCATAATTCCCATGTTGTAGGTACTTACATTGAACCAACCAATGTCATCCCCCCATATGACCAATACATTTGGTTTGTCTGCTGCATTAAGCAGTGTTGCACCTAGTACGGTGGCAGCAAATGCTATCTTTTTTAAACTCATTTTTTCTCCTGTTTTTAGTATTATAGACCTGTATAATTCAAGTTCATTTGTTATAATACAATAGTTATGGACAATTTAATATCCACTTTGCGCAGTATTTAATAAAAGA
>Ga0256827_10003213_pt1 | contig 10419 bp, 11 predicted proteins | sample CV84metaG_FD_185977 | JGI IMG/M metagenome (GOLD analysis project Ga0256827, IMG submission 185977) | Hydrothermal vent microbial communities from East Pacific Rise, Pacific Ocean - CV84 | ecosystem: Environmental > Aquatic > Marine > Hydrothermal vents | place: Pacific Ocean: East Pacific Rise...
GGCTATAAAATAAAAGATATATAACTCTTACAACTACTCTATTTTTAGTAACTTACCCAAGTTTATACCTAAATCTAGAAATAAAATCTTTGCATTAGCATTACGAGATATATGAGAATAAGCTTTGTTAAGCTCTGAAATTAATAAAGGACTATTTGTAGGATTTATAAAAGGATAAAATTTATTTGCAAACCTATACTCTTCTTCTGACATTCTAACCATATCTTTTTGTTGCTGATTTAATATTAGATTCTCTCTAATCATATGTAAACAATACACTAGAAAAGTTTTCTGCTTCTCTCTCCCTATTTTACTAATATCTTCAACCCATTTTATCAAATCAACTATTTTATTTGAATAAGTTATTCGCATAAAATTAACAAAAAGATCAAAATTTATATTTTTATCAGTAGTTGATGCAATATGTTTTTTTGCTAAATTAAAATCACCTTCACTCAATCTACTTATTAATCTGGCTTTTTCTTCATTTAATTGATATCTATTTTGTAATACATTTACAAATTCATCTTCTTCAATTCTATTAACTTTAATTAATTGTGTTCTTGACAGGATTGTATTTATAATTAATTGAGAATTAACTGCTACCAAAAAAAACAACGTCTTATCTGGGGGTTCCTCTATTAATTTTAATAATTTATTTGATGCTTGAACATTCATTTTTTCAGGCATCCATATAATCATTATTTTATATTCAGATTCAAAAGATTTAAAACTTAGTTTCTTTATAATTTCCTTACCCTCTTCTGTTCTTATTATAGCTTGTGAATTCTCTGAATTTATAAATTCTGTCCAATTATTATAATTACCATAAGGATTGTCAATAATAAATTCTCTCCAATCTTTTATAAAATCATCACTTACCGGTTTCGTATTATTAGTTTTTGTAACCACAGGAAATGCAAAATGCAAATCCGGATGTTCATATTTATTTATTTTCTTACATGAAGGACACTCTCCACAACTATCATCAGCTTTTTTATTAGTACACATTATATATTTAGCATAAGCTAAAGCTAAGGGTAAACTTCCATATCCCTCATTACCTAAAAATAATTGTGCGTGGCTAATTCTATGTTGTGTTACCGTATTAATCAAATGAGTTTTTATCTTCTCTTGCCCTACTATATCTTTAAAATTCATTGTTACGGTTGTAATTAATTTCTAGAAACTTTCAAAATCACTATCATCATTTAAATCGGGTAAAATAATATTAACACCTTTATTTTGATTCTTTGATTTTACAGTAGTTTTATTACTTATTTTAGTTTTATTTAGTTTTTTAGTAGCCTTTTCTTCTGTTGTTATTTCTACCTTTTTCTGATTTTTTGATATCTTAGTTGTAGTTTGTTTCTTAACTTGTTTTGATTCTTTAGATTTAATAGGTTCTTTATCAAAAAGAATATCTTCTTTAGTTTTCTTTACTTTAAAAAAACTTAATCTTTCAGTAAGTTTCTCTGCTTGAACCGCAAGTTTTTCTGCACTATCAGAGAATTCTTGACTTGATTCTGCATTTTGTTGAGTAACATTATTTAATTGTTGTATTGCATTATTTATCTGGTCAATACCTGTAATCTGCTCATTACTTGCTGCCACAATTTCTTGCACTAAACTCACTGTTTTATTAATATTTGGCAATGCACTATTCATTTGTTTCTCAGAATTCTCAGAAAATTCATAACCCATTTTTGCTAAATCAATTATTTCATCTGCAGCATCCTTACTATGTTCTGCTAATTTTCTAACTTCAGTAGCAACAACCGCAAAACCTTTACCATGCTCTCCTGCCCTAGCAGCTTCTACAGCAGCATTAAGTGCTAATATATTTGTTTGTGTAGCAATATCATTTATAACCTTAATTTTTTCAGATATATTTTTATTTGCTTCTAAAGCATCTCCCGCACTCTTACTAACCTCTATAATTCCTTCAGAAGCTGTTTTAGAAATATCTTCTGTTTGATGTGCATTTTCAGCATTATTATTTATGTTTGCAGCAATCTCTTCTATTGTAGCAGATAACTCTTCTATTGAAGCTGCCTGTTCCCCTGCCCCTTGTGCTATCTGCTTAGAACCTGCATTTAACTGTTCACTTGCTATATTTATAGATTTTGTTGCTTCTTGAAATTCATTAATTACTTTAGAAAGATTATTTAATGTATCTAACGTTGCTTTTGATAAAATACCTATCTCATTATCTTTTTTTATTATCAATTTATCTATCTCTTGAGATAAATTACCTGCTCCAAATTCTTTAATATTATCTATTATTACTAAAAGTGGTTTTCTAACAACTTTATTATTGTAATAAAAAGATAAACTTACTAATAACACAGATATAGGAAAACCCCAATATAAATTATGGATTCCATTTCGACCCGTTATATATGCTAAAATTACAACAAAAGCATATGCTATTACCAAAGTCATACTTGTTGTTATAAGTATAGATTTTTTATATAAAGTTTTTAAAATAATATATGCCAAAGGAATACCTGACACTACAGCTAAAGAGAATATTACAACATCATTCATCATTCATAAGGTTTTTAGTATTTATATTTATAAAATTAAACAATTATTTTTATAAACTGTTTCTTTTTTAAGAATTTATTTTACAAAAATATTTAGTTATTTTTGTATTCACTTATATTTACATAATGAATATAGATATACAAAAAATACGTGATGATTTTCCTATTTTAAAAGAAAAAGTTTATAATAAACCTTTAGTTTATTTAGATAATGGTGCTACAACACAAAAACCTAAGGTTGTTATAGATAAAATAACTGAAGTTTATACAAAATATAACTCTAATATACATAGAGGTGTACATTTTATGAGCAATAAAGCTACTGAAGAGAGCGAAAATGCTAGGAAAATTATACAATCTTTTATTAATGCAAAAAAAAATTGTGAAATAATATTTACAAGAGGAACAACAGAAGCTGTAAATCTTGTGGCAAACTCTTTTGGAAGTGAAAACTTTAATAATGGCGATGAAATTATAATTTCAGAAATGGAACATCACTCCAATATTATTCCTTGGCAGATTATTGCTCAAAAAACAGGAGCTAATATTATAAAGTGGGAATTTACAGATTCCGGAGAATTAGAATTAAATACTTTAAAAAAACTTATTACAAAAAAAACAAAATTAATTGCTGTTAATCATGCATCTAATTCATTAGGAACTGTTAACCCTATTAAAGAAATAATTGAAATAGCACATAATAATAATATTAAAATATTGATAGATGGTGCTCAAGCAATACAGCATATACCTGTTGATGTACAAGACTTAGATTGTGATTTTTATGTATTCTCCGGTCATAAATTATATGCTCCTACGGGTATAGGTGTATTATATGGAAAGGAAGAAATTCTTAATAATATGCCTCCTTTTCAGGGAGGTGGAGAAATGATAGATAGTGTCTCTTTTGAAGAAACTACATACAACATACTACCATATAAATTTGAAGCAGGAACACCTAATTATACTGGAGCTATAGCATTAGCTGAAGCTATTAAATATATAAATGATATTGGGATCAATAATATTTATAATTATGAACAAGAACTTTTAAAGTATGCCGAAAATAAATTAAAAAAAATTGAAGGGTTAAAAATAATAGGAGAAGCACAAAATAAAACAAGTATTGTATCATTTATCATAGAAGGTATACATCACTTTGATATGGGATCAATATTAGATAAAATGGGTATTGCTGTAAGAACCGGAACTCATTGTACAGAACCTGTAATGAAACACTATAATATTACAGGTACTATTAGAGCTAGTTTTGTTTTTTATAATACAAAAGAAGAAATAGATATATTATACAATGGTATAATAAAAGCTAAAAATATGTTAATTTAAATAGTTGATTATGAATGAATTAAACAAAAGGCAAGACCAAATAATAGAAGAATTTAGCATATTCGATGATTGGATGGATAAATATGCATATCTAATAGATTTAGGCAAAGAACTAAACGGGCTACCTGATGAACAAAAAAAAGATGATATATTAATAAAAGGATGTCAAAGTAGAGTTTGGCTAGATACAGAGTTTAAAAATGGTAAAATATATTTTTCTGCAGATAGTGATGCAATCATTACAAAAGGTATTGTTGCCCTTTTAATAAAAGTTATGTCAGAATTAGAACCTAAAGATATAATGAATGCAGATTTATATTTTATTGAAAAGATAGGACTACAAGAGAACTTATCACCAACACGTTCAAATGGATTATTATCAATGATAAAACAGATGAAAATGTACGGATTAGCATATAATACCAAATTAAATAATTAAAATTATGGATAAAGATTTAGAAGAAAAGATAATAGCAGAATTAAAAACAGTATATGATCCGGAAATACCTGTTAATATTTACGATTTAGGATTAATATATGATATAAACGGCATAAATGGTAAAATAGAGATAGAAATGACTTTAACAGCTCCGGGCTGTCCTGTTGCAGACGATATTGTTGCAGAAGTAAAAGCTAAAGTATTAAATATTAAAGAAATCAAAGAGGTTTATGTTAGTTTAGTATTTGACCCACCTTGGAGTCAAGAGATGATGACAGAAGAAGCTAAATTAGAATTAGGAATGTTATAACCAAAACTAAACAAACCTACTATTTAACAATTTATTTATATCATCAATTCTAATACTATTATTTTTACAATAACTTCTTAACACAACATCTGAGCGTTTAATTGATGTTAAAAGCCATTTTAACATCAATGTATCCTTCTCATTTTCAGTTAATTGCCAATCAATATTGGTTTTATGTAACTTACTTGTTAAATGATGTAGAATTATTGATGCACTAACAGATATATTAAAACTTTCAGTAAATCCGTACATAGGTATTTTTAAGAATTCATCTGCATTTTTAAGCATTAAATCCGATAATCCTAATAATTCTGTACCAAAAAATAGTGCTGTTTTACCTTTAGATATATCAAAATCTTCAAGATTAACATCATTAGTATGTGGAGTTGTTGCTACAATACGGTAACCTTTTTCTCTTAAATAGTTTATTGCTGAGATCGTATTATTTTCCAACTCATTATGTTTAATAAGATTTATCCATTTATACGAACCTAACGCAACATCAGGATTAATATCATATTTATTATTATTCTCTATTATATTAATATCTTGAATACCAAAACAATCTGCAGTTCGTAATATAGCACTTGCATTGTAAGGCTGATAAATATCTTCAATAGCAACAGTAATATAACGAGTTCTATTATTTAATACAGAATTAAACTGTGAAAATCTCTCTTCCGTAACAAAATTACTAAGGTCATCTATTATTCTTTTAATATTCATATTAAAAAACAAATATTATTTATCTGTATAACTATTCCAGCCTTGAGCTGTAATTTCAGCACTTCCACTTGTTTTTGCATACAAACGCACACCCTCTTTTGCATCAACTATTTTACCTATAATACTTATATCAGATATATTAGATATTTTTTCAATATCTTTTTCAGATATAGTAAAAAGCAACTCATAATCTTCGCCACCATTCATTGCAAATATTGTAGGATCTATATCAAATTCCTCTGCAACATTAATAGTTTGAGTATCAATAGGAATTTTGGGTTCTTCTATTTTTGCACCACAATTAGATGATTTACAAATATGTAATATCTCAGAAGATAATCCATCAGACACATCAATCATTGCAGTAGGAATAATATTATTTTTATTAAATGCTTCAATAATATCTTTACGAGCTTCAGGTTTTAATTGACGTTCAAGAATATAATCATAAGATGTCATATCCGGTTGTGAATTAGGATTTACCATAAAAACCTCTTTCTCCCTTTTTAGTATCTGCAACCCTGCATATGAAGCACCTAAATCTCCGGATACACATATATAATCTCCAACATTAGCAGTATTTCTATAAACACTTTTATCTTTTTTAATATCACCAATAGCTGTAATACTAATAGTAAGTCCATTTACAGAACTTGTTGTATCTCCTCCTACCAAATCTACATTATAATTTTTACAAGCTAAATTTATTCCTTCATAAAGAGTTTCAACTGCCTCAAGAGAGAATTTTCCCGACATTGCTATAGATACAGTAATTTGTTTAGGTGTTGCATTCATTGCATATATATCAGATAAATTAACAACAACAGCTTTATATCCTAAATGTTTTATTGGAGTATAAACCAAATCAAAATGAATACCCTCTACCAGTAAATCTGTAGTAACTACAATATTATCTTTATGATTCAATACTGCAGCATCATCACCAATACCCTTTATTGTTGATTTATGTTGTATTTTAACATCTTTTGTTAATTTTTCAATTAAACCAAACTCTCCTATCTCCTTTAGTGTTGTTATTTTATTACTCACAGACATAATTTTAATATTAAAAAACAAATGCATTACAAAGTTAATCAATTATAATTTATTTTTGATGTAATTTAACAATATGGTATATTTATATTTTTCTATATTTGTCAATAGAAAAAATTAATCGATGAGAAAAAAAGCTTGGTATGTTTTATACACTCGCTCAAAATGGGAGAAAAAATGTGCTGAATCTATAAAAGAAAATGGATATGAGGTATATTTACCATTAATTAAAACATTAAAACAATGGAGTGATAGAAAAAAGATGATAGAGATACCATTAATATCAGGTTATCTTTTTGTAAAAATTTATAATAAAGACAGTTATAAAATTCTAGACACGTTAGGGATAGTAGGATTTGTTAAATTTGGAGGTAATCCGGCATTAATTAGAGATTCTCAAATAAATGCTTTAAAAAAAGCAATTAATAACAACTTAATTATAGAATCTATAAATAAAGCATTTGAAAAAGGACAAAAAGTAAAAATAATATCAGGGCCTATGAAAGGAGCTGAAGGTGAATATGTTACAAAAGCACATAAAACAAATTTTATAATAAATATGAGTAATATAGGGTACTCTTTAAAAATAGAGATTAATGCTCAAGATGTTATGGAATTATAAATTTTTTAATACAATTAGTAAAGATTATAAATAAAATATAGGTTAAATGAAAAAAGTTGCATTAATATCAGGAATAACAGGGCAAGATGGGTCATATTTAACAGAGTTGTTATTAGAAAAAGGATATGAAGTACACGGAATTATAAGAAGAAGTAGCTCTTTTAATACCTTTAGAATAGATCATATATATAATAATGAGGATTTCTTAAATAAAAGATTTTTTCTTCATTATGGAGATTTAACAGACTCAAGTAATTTAAATAGATTAGTAGAAAAAATACAGCCTACAGAAATATATAATTTAGGTGCTCAATCGCACGTACAAGTGTCATTTGAAGTTCCTGAATATACAGCAGAAGTAGATGGTATAGGAACATTACGATTTTTAGATGCAATAAAAGAGACCGGTATTAATACAAAATTTTATCAAGCATCTACATCAGAACTTTATGGTAAAGTACAAGAAATTCCACAAACAGAAACTACACCGTTCTACCCTCGTAGCCCTTATGCTGTAGCAAAACAATATGCATTTTGGATAGTTAAAAACTACCGTGAAGCATACAATATCTTTGCAACAAATGGAATACTTTTTAATCACGAAAGTGAAAGAAGAGGAAAAACATTTGTAACACGAAAAATTAGTGTTGCAGTAGCTAAAATAATGTTAAATAAGCAAAGCGAATTACTTTTAGGTAATTTAGATGCAAAACGTGATTGGGGTTATGCCCCCGAATATGTAGAAGGTATGTGGCGTATATTACAAGCTGATAAACCTGACGATTATGTATTAGCTACAAATGAGACTCAAACCGTAAGGCGTTTCGTTGAAGAATCTTTTAGATATTTTAATGAAGAGATAGAATGGCAAGGTTCAGGTATTGATGAGATAGGAATATTAAAAAGCACAGGTAAAAAAGTTATTGGCATTAATCCTAGATATTTTAGACCTACAGAAGTAGAATTATTAATAGGTGATTATTCAAAAGCTAAAAAAGAACTTGGATGGGAACCTAAAACTAAATTTGAAGACCTTGTTAAGATAATGGTAAAATCAGACTACGAGAAACTTAAAAATAGGTAATTATTAATTTGCAAACAGATTATAATTAAATAATACTCTAATGGATATAAACTCAAAAATATACATCGCAGGACACAATGGAATGGTTGGTTCTGCAATAAAAAGAGAATTACAACAACAAGGTTTTACAAATTTTATTACTCGCTCATCAAAAGAGTTAGACCTAACAAACCAACAAGCTGTTGCAGAATTCTTTAATACTGAAAATCCCGACTATGTAATATTAGCAGCAGCAAAAGTTGGTGGAATTGTAGCAAATAATACATATAGAGCTCAATTTATTTATGAAAATCAGATGATTCAAAATAATGTTATTCATCAATCTTACCTAAAAGGTGTTAAGAAGCTTCTTTTTCTTGGCAGCTCTTGTATATATCCTAAAAATGCACCTCAACCTCTTAAAGAGGAGTATCTACTTACAGATGAACTAGAATATACTAATGAACCCTATGCTATAGCAAAAATATCAGGAATAAAAATGTGTGAATCGTATAATATTCAATATAATACAAATTTTATTTCTGTTATGCCAACAAATTTATACGGTAAAAATGATAACTATGACCTTGAGAAATCACATGTTTTACCGGCTCTTATTCGTAAAATGCACTTAGGGAAATGCTTATTAGAAGATAATTGGGATACATTACGTTCCGATATTAATAAATTACCTATTGAAGGAATAACCGGTAAATCCTCAGAACAAGATATTTTAAATAAATTACTTAAATATGGCATATCTAAAAATAAAAACAATGTTTCCGTCACATTATGGGGAACTGGCTCTCCATATCGTGAATTCTTATATGTAGATGATTTAGCAAAAGCATGTGTATATTGTTTAAAAAATATTGACTTTAAAGATGTTTCAAAAGATAAAAACGAAATAAAAAATACACACATAAATATTGGTACAGGAAAAGATTTAACAATAAAAGAATTAGCAGAGAAAGTAAAACAAATTGTTGGATTTAAAGGCAATCTAATATGGGACTCTTCAAAACCTGATGGCACATTCCGCAAACTATTAGATGTTAGTAAAATAAACGATCTTGGGTGGAAAGAGAAAATAGAATTAGACGAAGGAATAAAAACTGTTTATAATAACTATATAAAATAAATAGATGAAAAACATACTTATAATAGTAGGAACCAGACCTAATTTTATAAAAGTTACACGATTTAAACAAGTCGCAGAACAGTATAATAATATTAAAATAAAAATAGCACATACAGGACAACATTACGATGCAAAAATGTCTGATATATTCTTTGAACAATTTGGATTAACACCAGATTATTTTATGAATATTCCACAAGCTTCTCCAAACACCCAAATGGCAGAAATAATGTTACGATTAGAAGATATTATTAAAAACAAATTTACCCCTAATTTAATAATTGTTCCAGGTGATGTAAACTCAACTTTTGCAGCAGCCTTAACAGCAAATAAAATGGGAATAAAAATTGCCCATTTAGAAAGTGGATTACGCTCTTTTGATAGAGGTATGCCTGAAGAAATAAATCGAATATTAACTGATGAAATAACAGATTATTATTTTATAACAGAACAATCCGGAATAGACCATTTAAAAGAAGAAAATAAAAAAGGTAAAGCTATTTTTGTTGGTAATACAATGATTGATACAATGGTTGCTTTTGAAAAAGACATACAAGCATCTAAAATAATGCAAGAATTAAACCTAAATAAAAATAAGTTTGTTTTAATGACAATACATCGACCAGCTTTAGTTGATGTAAAAAAAGAATTAAATAAACTATTATCATTAATACAATATCTATCAGAAAATTATAAAATAATATTCCCTATACATCCTCGAACAATTAATAACCTAAAAAAATTAAACCTTTATAATAAATTTAAAGAAATTAAAAACCTAATTCTAAGCGATCCAATGGATTATTTTGCATTTCAAAAACTAATTGCAAATTGTAAATTTATACTAACAGATAGTGGTGGAATACAAGAAGAAAGTACATTTAGGAAAACACCTTGCTTAACATTAAGACCTAACACAGAACGCCCTATAACAATTACAACAGGAACAAATAAATTAATAGAATTTGATAGTAATAAAATAAAACTAGAAATTAATAATATAGAACAAGGTACATATAAAAAGGGTGAAATACCTCCATATTGGGATGGTAAAGCTACCGAAAGAATAATGCAATTTATTGATAAAGAAATTTAATTAAACAATAAAAGGATGGTTCTTAAATTAGCTCTAGTGTGTCTTGTCTTTATATATTAAAATGAACTTAACC
>Ga0256827_10003215_pt1 | contig 10414 bp, 8 predicted proteins | sample CV84metaG_FD_185977 | JGI IMG/M metagenome (GOLD analysis project Ga0256827, IMG submission 185977) | Hydrothermal vent microbial communities from East Pacific Rise, Pacific Ocean - CV84 | ecosystem: Environmental > Aquatic > Marine > Hydrothermal vents | place: Pacific Ocean: East Pacific Rise...
AACACCCACTCCGGCAATAATACGAGTGGTACAAATGGAACCAGGACCAATACCTACTTTCACAGCATCGGCACCTGCGTCAACTAAAGCTTTGGCAGCTTCTCCTGTGGCAATATTTCCTACCACCACATCAATATCTTTATGTCTTCTCTTTATTTCTTTCAGAATCATCACAACACTTTTGGTGTGGCCATGTGCTGTATCAATAACAATAGCATCTACTCCGGCTTTCACCAATGCTTCAGCTCTATCGATGCTATCGCCACCTATACCAATAGCAGCTGCCACACGTAAACGACCCATTTCATCTTTACAAGCATTTGGACGTTCTTTAATCTTAATAATGTCACGATAAGTAATCAAACCTACTAATTTGTTGTTTTTATCTACAACAGGAAGTTTTTCTATTTTGTATTTCTGCAAAATATCCGCAGCTTTCTCAAAATCAGCAAACTCATTGGTAGTAATCACTTCATGAGTCATCACTTCACTCACGGGTCTATTGATATTTCTCTCAAAACGTAAATCACGATTTGTGACAATACCTACTAACTCTTTATATTTATTTACAACAGGAATCCCCCCAATTTTATACTCTGCCATTAAATTTAAGGCATCAGAGACCAAAGCGTTAGAATGCACCGTTACAGGCTGAATAATCATCCCATTTTCGGCTCTTTTCACTTGTTTTACTTCATTGGCTTGTTGCTCAATACTTAAGTTTTTATGAATCACGCCAATCCCACCTTCTTGTGCTAAAGCTATCGCCATAGCCGACTCAGTTACTGTATCCATAGCGGCAGACACAATTGGGATATTTAATTCAATATTTCGGGTAAATTTTGTCGATACATTTACCTCGCGTGGTAATACTTCTGAATAAGCAGGGATAAGCAATACGTCGTCGTATGTTAAACCTTCCTGAATGACTTTACTATGTGACATAATCCTAGTATATAAATTTGTGCAAAAGTAAAAAAAAACAAACGCCTGTAAAAGTTAAAAATACTGAATAAGCAAATCATTTTCAGTAATAAAATTCAAGTCGAAAAAAATGAGATTAAAGCATTGCGATAACCACCAAATAAATCATTCTTAAAGCTAGTAAAAGTAAATTTAATTCCGAGCAGGTTTATAAGCAGATTGCTGCAAAATTAATTGGGCATCTTTGTTTAGTATCAAGGCCTGCAAGCTTTTATCTTGATGATTCATATAAGATAAAACTATTCTATATCCCAACCATATTCCGGTTCTAGGAGACGAATCGTCACCCAAAACACTTGTAAATGGCCCATCTTTTATAAACTTATTTGAAACCATAAAATCTGTTTTATATAAAAGCTCATTTTCCATATAATACCTCCACAAATCAGATTCTTTAGATTGTATCCACTCCAATTGTTCTTTTGTATACGCCGATAAAACCTCTTCGCTAATTTCGGGCAGCATACTTTTTACAAAAAACAACAATTTTCCATTATAGATCATTTGCTCTAATAAGTTGGCATCGGCATCAATCTGAGGAATATAGGTTTTTGCTATAGCCAAGATTACTTCTTTACTTATATACTCCTGACTCATAGAGGCTTGCTTATATCTTGGGATATTTAATTGATGGTAAATTTCATTATCATAGCCTAAAAAATGATCCAAACTCACCATAACTATTTGATCTTGATAAAACACATGATCTTGTACTCCGGATAGATATGAATAAACGCTGGGGTATTTAAAATCGGAAAAATAATATTTGACATAAGTAAAAGCTTCCGACAATTCTCTATTTTGGATATCAAGATTTGGAAACACCTTTTCAGTTTGAGCATATACCTTTTGTAAAAATGGATCGGAAACATAAGACATTAATTGTCGTCTCTGAATTGAATCTAAGGGTAAATCGCCTAAAAACAATGGGAATTCTTCTCGAAGGAACTCTACTCTCTCAGCATTTAAATCCTCTGCAAATAATGCTTTTTCATATCGCTGAATTTGCACATTTGCCGGTGGGATATCTGAAATATCGACACGGAACCTATTACCACAAGACCCTAAATATAAAACAGACAGGAATCCAAATAAGAGGAATATGAATAAATATTTATTTTTTCTCATTTCATTTATATTAGCTATAATGCAAAAATAAAAAAACCGCTCTCACAATAAGAACGGTTTATACATTTTTATATTTTTTTTCTATAAGAATTTAATTCCTAGAGTAAACACCCAAACATTATTTTTAAAGTTCAAATCCCCACTATTATATAAATCACTTAAGCCTTTTTCGTAACGAATATCGAAAGTAAACATCAATACATCGACACCAGCACCAGCTTGCATATACCAAGTAGATTTATTAAAATCTTCTGTAGTAATAGGATCCACTACTTCGCCTGTAAAATCCTCACCATTATTGGTAGTATAATCATAAGTAATCTTTTTACTGGTAGAAAAAGAAAGCTCCGGTCCTGCAAATATCCTCACATTCAACAGCTTAGATTTGATGATTTTAAAACCGAGAATAACGGGGATATCAAAAGTTCCGATAGCTAATTCTGTACGAGCGCCAATGGTTTGCATTCCAATATCTGCAACAGGCTTTACTTCATAATCTAATGTAGTACTACGATGGTTATAAATCAATTCGGGTTGAATATAAAATTTACCCAAATTCACTCTAACAAAAGCACCTCCTTGATAACCAAGCTGATTATCCGACGCAAAATCTTCACTCAAATTAGTGGATAATTTCGATGCTGTTAAACCTGCACGAATACCAATATTTGGCAATTGTGCCATCAGGGCAGTCCCCAAGATCAAACTGAAAACAGTCAATAATAATTTTCTCATAATATTGTTTTTTAATTATTTACTCAACAAAGTTTTGTTTAAAACAATAACACAATTATTTCAAACTAATATTCAAATATAATACTTTCGTTTTAGTAAAAAAATAATTATCACTTTTTTTCAAAATAAACCATCTGATATATGAAATCTCAAAAATATCATCATACAAAATATAGGCAAAGATTATCTGTAGCAGCAATCATACTCAGCCTTCTGCTTATCACTCAAAATACTGAAGCCCAACAGAAACCATTTAAGTTTGGCTTTAAATTAAGCCCCGCTATCAGCTGGCTCAGCCCCGATTCTAAACACTATGATCACGAAGGCAATGGTTTTACTTTTGCTTGGGGTTTTGTTGCCGATATTACACTAATGGAACATTATTATGTAACCACCGGTTTTAATGTAAGTTATTTTCAGGCCAAACTTTCATATCCCGAAAGCGTCAATATCGACGATATTACATATCAAGGGCAGTTGAATCGCACGTATAATTTGAGGTATATTGAAGTCCCTATTGCTTTAAAAATGAAAACGAATCAATTGCTCGATAAATTCAAATTTTTTGGATTAATAGGTATCAATACAGGTATTAATATCAGAGCCAAAGCCAACGAAAGTTTTACGGGCAGTTCAGAAATTGGCGATCAGCATCATTATAACGAAGACAAAGTTGATATTCAAAAAGAAACAAGTCTTTTCAAAGCATCATTATTGGTTGGAGCTGGTAGCGAATATGTTATCGACGAATCAATAAGCTTGGTTTTTGGCATCAATTTTAATAACGGCTTTACCAATATATTAAAGGGTAGCAATAGTGTATATCCGGATATAGATGCTAAAGCCATTCCTTATTATTTTGAACTTAATTTGGGTGTAATATTTTAGATTTGCGAACCGACTTATACATAGCGCGCCGTTACCTCTTTGCGAAAAAATCGCATCACATCATCAATTATATTAGCATTATATCCGTTATTGGAGTTATGCTTACAACAGCTGCGTTAATTGTTGTATTATCAGTTTTTAATGGTTTCGAGAAACTCGTAATTTCTCTTTTCAATAGTTTCAATCCCGAGCTCATTGTTCAGCCTGTTCAAGGCAAAACATTTCAAATGAATGATTTCCCCTCAAAAGAAATAAAAGAATTAGCAGGAGTACAATATTTCTGTCCCACTCTTGAAGAAAATGGATTGGTGAAATATAAAAACCAGCAAAGTATTGTCACTATTAAAGGTGTTGACTCTAGCTTTGCCGAAATGAGCCAAATGGATACGCTTGTGGTACAAGGTCATTTTATATTGCAAGAAGGTCGTGAGAATTATATCGTACTGGGCTATGGAGTAGCCTATCATATTCAGAGTCGAATAAGCGATTTTTATACGCCCATTCAAATTTTTATTCCTGATAAAAGTAAATCAGGTTCCGTTCGTCTGGAAAACTCCTTTAAGAAGTTGCGCCTTTTCCCTTCTGGCTTTTTTAGTGTCCGTCAAGATTTCGATGAATCCTATGTTTTTATTCCATTTCATTTATTACAAGAAACATTAGGTCAAGGAAATGTTGCCAGCGCCATTGAATTGGGACTATTGAATAGCAGTGATTTCAATAAATTACAAAAAGAAATACAACAAATAGTTGGAAAAGACTTTATTGTAAAAAACCAATTAGAACAACAATCCGTATTATTAAATGTGATGCAATCGGAAAAAGCCATTGTCTACTTGATTCTTGGATTTATTTTACTCATAGCTACTTTTAATATCATTGGCAGTATCAGCATGTTAATTGTTGATAAAAAACACGATATCAATACCTTGAAAGCCATGGGAGCTACCAAGAGTTTGATTATTAAAATATTTGCTTGGGAAGGTCTAATGATTAGCTTAGCTGGCGGATTAATTGGACTCTTATTAGGAGGAGGTATATCTTATTTACAACAAGAATTCGGTTTCATTTCACTAGGGAATGGTAGCGGCTTTGTAGTAGACGCCTACCCTGTATTAATCCAACTCGGTGATTTTTTCAAGGTTTTTAGTATGGTTTTGTTTATGAGTACCCTATCAGTAATTTATCCTCTAAGGCAACTTGCCAAACAAATATAAAAATTCATTACGCCCACCTTAAGCATAAAATCTTTTCAAGAAAACGGGCATCTATTTCATCGAAAGAATTCTCTTCGTTACTGTCAACGTCTAAAACTCCAATTATCTCACCTTTTTTATTTTTAATGGGGATTACTATTTCTGATTTTGAGCGCGAGTCGCAAGCAATATGATCAGGGAATTCATTCACATTAGGCACTACAATGGGTTTTAGTTTATTGATAGCTGCCCAGCAAACGCCTTTATCTTTAGCTAATTTCATACAAGCCACCAGTCCTTGATAATGATCTACTACAAGTTCACCTTCTGCAAGCAAATAATATCCCGTCCAAAAATAATAATCCATCTTGTGATGAAGAACAGCAATAATAGTAGCTCTTCGAGATGATTCATTCTTGCAGCTGGGCATTAATTTGGCTATTTGCAAAAACAGACGTTGGTAACGAGCTTCCTTTCTCTTTTTATCCATAGGGCAAAAATAGAATTTCTCATTGAAGAATGAGTGATTATTTTCTAAAGGAATCATTCATCCTTTACAAACAATAAGAGTTACATAAAACAAAAAAACGCTTTTGGAAAAACCAAAAGCGTTTGTTGATTGCATAAATGCATCATTATACTCGATTCATTATATATCAAATTTAATTCCCTGAGCTAATGGCAATTCAGCACCATAGTTAATGGTATTTGTTTGACGACGCATATATATTTTCCAAGCATCTGATCCGGACTCACGGCCACCACCAGTATCTTTCTCACCACCGAAGGCACCACCAATCTCAGCACCTGAAGTACCAAGGTTTACATTAGCAATTCCACAATCAGAACCCACTCCAGAAAGGAAAGTTTCTGCTTCACGAACATCTAATGTAAAACAAGCTGATGATAATCCTTGAGGAACATCGTTATTGATAGCAATAGCATTATTGATATCGCCGCTATACTTTATTAAGTATACGATAGGAGCGAAAGTTTCTTCCTGAACAATTTGGAAATGATTCTCAGCTTCTGCAATACAAGGCACTACATAATTTCCTGACTCATAACCGGATCCCTCGAGAACCTGACCACCGAAATGAACTTTTCCGCCCTCTTTCTGAACTTGCTCAACAGCATTCTGGAAAAGACTTACTGAATGCTCATCGATAAGTGGCCCAATTAAATAATCCTGATCCAAAGCATTACCAATTTTGCTTTCTAATCCTTTATATGCACTGATAAATTTATCTTTCACTTCATCAAAAATACTCTCGTGGATAATGACACGACGAGTAGAAGTACAACGTTGACCTGCTGTTCCTACGGTTCCAAAAACAGTAGACATAATAGCCATTTGAATATCGGCTTTAGGGGTAATGATGACAGCATTGTTTCCTCCTAATTCAAGAATAGTTTTTCCCAATCGCTTACCGACGATACCACCTACACGTTTTCCAACAGCAGTAGAGCCTGTTACCGACATTAATGGAATTCTCTTATCAGCTAAGAAATTATCGCCCATTACAGAAGACTTAGCAATCACTAGATTAAATACACCTTCAGGAATATTGTTATCTACCAATACTTTTTTGATAATTTTTTGTGTTGCAATAGCTGTCAAAGGTGTTTTCGAGCTTGGTTTCCAAACCACTACATCACCAGCAATAGCAGCCAATGCTGTATTCCATGCCCAAACAGCAACAGGGAAATTATATGAAGTAACAATACCAACAATACCTAGAGGATGATACTGCTCTGAAAGTCTGTGCTCAGGTCTTTCTGACTGTAAGTTCACGCCATTAATTAAGCGCGACTGGCCAACAGCAAAATCACAGATATCAATCATTTCTTGAACTTCGCCCAAACCTTCTTGATAAATTTTTCCCATTTCGTAGGTTACCAAAGCACCCAACTCATCCTTATACTCACGCAATGCCAAACCTATTTGACGAACGATTTCTCCTCTTTCAGGTGCAGGAACCAACTTCCATACTTTAAAAGCCGCCTGTGCTTTTTCCATAACCATTTCGTAATCTTCCATAGTGGCATTTTTCACTTTGGCGATTTCTTTTCCGTCGATAGGAGAAATTGAATTTGTTATTGCTCCCTGAGTCTCAAACCATTCAGTACCTGTAGATACCCCTTGGTTTAATTCACTAATTCCTAATCTCTTAAGAACTTCTTGTATATTCACACTATTCATCTTTAAAATTTTTTCGAATTTTGAGCCGCAAAGGTAAGGATATTTTTAAGGAATAATATATGTAAAATACTTATTTTACTCTCATATTTGCCTTATTTATAATTCAATTATTCCCTTCGGTTAGACGGTAGGCCATAGCGCAAATGAACTCCAATAAACACTCATAGAATAAAAAACAAATTAAAGTTTTATCCTATTCCAATTGGAATAACCACCAATACCCTTACCGCCATTAAAAGTATTTTCAATAAAACTAAGGAAACGGTATTTGATTTTTTCGTGCTTCATCAAAGGCCTGTTGAGCTTTCCTTGCTTTGAGTAATTCAAAGCACCCCTCCAATAAATACCTTCAATAAAATCGTGCATCACTGCGGGATGGGTACCTTTAAAAAGTGGTATCTTTCCTAAAGGTCCGTAATCGAAGTCATTAGGGTTCGCCTGATAATCTTTTTTGGCTTGCTCTTTACCATGGTGCATGGAATGTTGCTCTTTCTTCTTCGATTGCATTGTTTCCGGTGGTCGCACCCATCCATAATGATAAATATGGGCATCTATCTCCACCACATTCAACTTCTCGTTATCATTCTTTCGAAACGATTGCGCATCTTTATAAGAATAGATACCTACCCTATTTCTCACAATACGAATTTCGTTCTTATACCATCCATGAAAAGGCAAATAATGTTTCTCATCTCCAAAAAAGTGATGGTATTTAAATAGAAAACCCTCCACCTCATCTTGCTGTTGATATTTTTCGCAAGCTTGCTGAATTGCCTTTAAATCCTTTTCATGAACCACCTCATCAGCCTGAAGATAAATACACCAATCGCCGCTACACTGCGAGAGGGCATAACTGGTTTCTTTGGCAAAAACTTTCCCATCAACAAAATCTTCTTCATGCCACACCCTGTCAATAATTTTTATTTTATCAGATCCAATGGATTCTATCTTCTCACGTGTTTTATCATGAGAATCGCAATCGCCCAAAGCCACAATAAACTCATCGACAATAGGCAAAACCGACAGTATAGATTCCTTGATAGGAAAATAAAACTTATCGGCATTTTTCACCATTGTAAATCCGCTTATCTTCATCAGTCTGTTTTTGGCTTAGTAATTCAATACACCCGTATAATTCGACGGTCTTATTTTTTTTAACTCTTCTTTTACCTCATCCGAGACATTGAGACCTTCCACAAATCGGGCTATGGTCTCTGCATTTATTTTTTCATTGGTTCTAGTAAGATCTTTCAGGGCTTCATAAGGATTAGGATAGTTTTCTCTACGTAGAATGGTTTGTATGGCCTCGGCTACTACGGGCCAATTATTCTCTAAATCAGCAGCCAGTTTTTCTTCATTCAAAATAAGTTTACCTAGACCTTTTTGCAATGATTTAATGGCAATCAACATATGACCTAAAGGAACACCTAAGTTTCTGGTGACAGTAGAATCTGTAAGATCTCTTTGCAGACGAGAAACAGGAAGTTTAGCCGCCAAATGTTCCATAATAGCATTGGCCAAACCAATATTCCCTTCAGAATTCTCGAAATCGATAGGGTTTACTTTATGCGGCATGGCCGACGAACCCACTTCCCCTTTTTTTATCTTCTGCTTGAAATAATCCATCGAAACATAGGTCCAGATATCTCTATCTAAATCGAGCATAATATTATTAATACGCTTGAGATTATCAAAGAAAGCCGCCATATAATCGTAATGCTCAATTTGAGTAGTGTTTTGAAGTCGGTTTAATCCCAACTTCTCGCCAACAAATTTATTTCCAAAATCCACCCAATTCATCTGAGGGAAAGCCACATAATGTGCATTAAAATTACCTGTAGCACCTCCAAATTTGGCAGCATAAGGAATTTGCGCCAACATCTCAAGCTGATTGTTTAAACGCTCTACAAAAACAAAAATCTCTTTTCCTAAAACCGTAGGCGAAGCCGCTTGGCCATGAGTACGCGCCAACATAGGAATATCGCGCCACTCTTTAGCTCTATCGTTTAGCTGCTCTTTTAAGCTTAAAATCTCCGGCATCATCACTTGCTCAAAACCCATTTTTAAACTCAGCGGTGTGGCCGTATTATTGATATCCTGAGAGGTCAATCCAAAATGAATAAACTCCTTATAATCACTTAATTGCAAATCGTCAAATTTCTCTTTCAGAAAATATTCTACGGCCTTCACATCGTGATTGGTTACCGACTCAATATCTTTAATCCTTAAAGCATCTTCCGAAGTGAATGTTTCATATATATTACGTAAATCACTAAATAATTGCTGATCAAAAGCACTTAATTGGGGCAAAGGTATTTCGCATAAAGCAATAAAATACTCCACCTCAACTTGCACACGATATTTGATAAGACCCTCCTCAGAGAAATATCGACCTAGCTTTTCGGTTTTACTTCTATATCTTCCATCGATAGGAGAAATAGCATTAAGAGCTGATAAATTCATATTTGTGTTTTTTTGCAAAGATATCCTATTTGATTAAAAATTTCATACGAGGTTAATAATTGTTAAGAAAAATAGGGCATATCTTTTTGTGGAATAAAAACTCTTAGCTTTGGCTCTTCAAAGAAAATCAAGCTATGAGACATAAACTAATTTTAGATTTTGGGAATACCCTAAAGAAATTAGCTGTATTTAAAGGGAATGAGCAAATAGAATTTCAAACTTCAACTGACGATGTTATTCAGCTTATTGAAGACTTTCGACGCAAATATCCCGAACTCAAGTGGGCAATACTCAGCTCTGTGATCAATATTGATTTGCATCTGATGAATTATTTAAAAATTCATTTTAAATTCATTCATTTCAATCACGAAACACCTATCCCCGTTAAAAACAAATACTTAAGTCCTCAAACTTTAGGTCACGACAGATTAGCGGCTGCAGTTGGTGCTCATTTATTATTCCCTTCAGAAAATGTTTTAGTAATTGATGCCGGAAGCAGTATTACTTATGAATTATTGACAAAAAAAGGTGAATATTTGGGCGGCGCTATTTCCCCCGGACTAAAAATGCGTGCCTTAGCCTTAAAACAATTCACCGATCAGTTACCAAAAGTTGAGCTCCCAACAGAAACACCATTGGTGGGAAACGACACTCAAAGTAGCATTAAAAGCGGGGTTTTAAACGGTATGATTGCTGAAATAAACGGCATGATAGAAGCCTTTATGAACCCTTATAGTGAGCTTAAAATTATTTTAACAGGAGGTGATGTTTATTATTTTGAAAAGAGCTTAAAATATAACATCTTTGCATCCGAAAATTT
>Ga0256827_10003216_pt1 | contig 10409 bp, 4 predicted proteins | sample CV84metaG_FD_185977 | JGI IMG/M metagenome (GOLD analysis project Ga0256827, IMG submission 185977) | Hydrothermal vent microbial communities from East Pacific Rise, Pacific Ocean - CV84 | ecosystem: Environmental > Aquatic > Marine > Hydrothermal vents | place: Pacific Ocean: East Pacific Rise...
TAGCTATTTTGATGATATCAGAGATAGTGATGGTAATTATGTAGCATTTGAGCCATCACAAAAATGGCATATCGACAATCAAGATTTGGATCACGATAGTGTAGCTCAAGAGATGGGTGGATTAGATGGTGTGTATGAAGATGATAAGAGTTATATCAATGAGACTATAGATAATACCTTTGTTGATAGTTCTACTTGTGTATCTGCTGATATGGTTAGAGTCATTATGCAAGATATCAATGGTGATAATATCTTAGATAAGATTATACTCAATAATTATGGTTTGAGTATAGCTATAGCGTATCGAACTACTAAAGCAGAAGTGAGATATAAGCCATTGAAACTTATCTTGAAAGCACAAGATATCTTCTACACTAGTAGTGGTGCTTGTAAAGCTACAGAAGAGATACTAAGTGGTTCTCAAGGTGCATTACAAATCCGTGATATCAATGCAGATGGTATCAATGATATCATCTATATGGGAGAGAGTTATATCACATCGGTATCTTCAAATGGAGATATCTCGTTGAGTAAAGACCCTTCTGTAGTAGCTCCTCAAGAAGATAGTATCCGTGTATGGAAAGCACCGTTTGATGGTGTGATAGATATCAAAAGTGTAGCACAGTTAATTCAAAACTTCTCAGAGTTGAGAGATGAGTATCAAAATGCTGATGGCGTAAGCATAAGCATCCAAAAAAATGAAGAGGTGCTATGGAAGCTACATATATCGGCTGATGATTATGAGCCAAAAGAGGCACAAAACTTAGTAGGTATAGAGGTCAAAAAAGATGATGTGATTTTGTTTAGAGTACAATCAGGTAATGATGGTGCTTATGATAATGTCAAATGGGAGCAAAAGATACTCTATACAGATAAAGAGAGTAGTGCATATGATGCAAATGGGTTAAATCTCTATGAGACAACAGCCTCTTTGGACTATCTACCAAAAGGAAACTCTGTAGTGTTACCGTTTAATGGTATAGTATATATAGAGTCCAACTTAACAAAACCTGCTTCAAGTGATGATGTGTTGTTTAAGCTAGTTAAGCGTTCTGCTACTAGCCAAGAGATCCTTTGGAGCAAAAGATATAGTGCTAAAGATGCTCAAAGTTTATCGTTTAGTGTAGAAGATATCCTAATCAAAGCAGGAGAGAGTATAGAAGCGATCATCGTTACAGATACAACACTCAATGCAAAAGCTATCAAATGGTATCCAAAAGTCTCTTATAGTGCTATAGAAGATAGAAATATCCAACGAGCTACTGACCAAGAGGGAGAGGCTATATATACAGCTCATCTGTTGCCAAAATATACTCTCTTTGATACAAAAGTACAAACATATATCTGGGCATCTCCTAAAGTAGTGTTGTATGATACTCCAGCAAAAGTTTATGCCAATATCCCTGATGGTGTAAAAGGTAGTGGAGAGATAACATTTTCTATCAAATCAGATAAAGAGTTACTTAAAAAACAAAAGATTAAAGTTGTCCGTGGAGAGGTTATGTACTATAATCCTCTGGAGCTAAAACTCTTAAAAGATAAAAAGTACTATGTGGAGTATCACTATAGTGACTCTATAGAGCTTGATAAAGATAAACTATCTCCATATATCAAGATAGGATTTATCAAATCCAAGATTGATAACTATGGAGTATATCAGTATGATAAAGATGCTCATTTTAGAAATTGGGCATCTTATAGATATGATGGTAGTGGATACAATAGCTCTTTGCCTGTAGCGTTGAAAGGGTTAAAGCCGTTGCAAACTCCAACTGTCTTTAAGCATAATGATACAAAACACTTAGATATGGAAGATAAAAACTCAGATGCATTTAGAGAGCATACATCAGCAGATGCATATACACAAACATCCACAGGAAACTCATCAAGCTGGTTTGAGTATCTAGTATCTCAATCTGAGGATACAGATGGTGATGATGGAGATGATGATAAGACACCAGATATCGATGCTAGAGCAGAGGGTGCATCTGCATTGAGTGGGGGTGTGCATAAAAACAGTACTAAATCAGTAGCTATCACATTTGGATGGTTTGATGGTAACTTGTTTAGTAAATCCAATACAGCTGGTGTTGAGATGGGGTCTGCTCATGCAGAGTCTACAGGGACATTGTCTTTGGTAGATATAGATGGAGATAACTTACCTGATCAGCTGTTGATGTCACATGGCGTTTTGGGATATAAGAAAAATATATCATCAGATGGGATAGAGAAGTTTGCTCCATTTAAAGCTATAGCCAGTGGTTTGAAGTTCCAACATAGTAAAACAAAAACTTCAGATAAAGGGTTTGAGTCTCACTTTGGTGTATTTGTAGCTATCAACAAAGCTAAGACTAAGAGTGTGACTGATGTGTATCTCTCAGATGTAAATGGAGATGGGCTTGTGGATATCGTATCAAATGGTACGGTGTATTATAACAAACTAGATAGTGATGGTGTGCCAAGTTTTGCTATAGATAGTCAACAGACTCCAAACCCTATCAAAGAGGATAACTCAGTATACGATAAAGGGTGGGTATCTCCACAAACCAAAGAGCAGTTAGAGATACTAAAAAAAGAAAATCCACTACATGATGTCGTAAGAGTGTGGGAAGCACCATTTGATGGTACTATAAGCATACAAGCACCTGTCAATTTGGTAGAAGACAAATCTGCAAAAAGAGCTGAGTATGAGTATGCTGATGGTGTAAGAGTATCTATCCAACACAAAGGTGTAGAGCTATGGAGTAAGCGTATAAGTGCAGAGGATTATAGTATCAAAGTCCCACAAGGTGTTAGTAGCATAAGTGTCCATAAAGGAGATAGGATTTACTTTAGGGTTAACTCTGTCTTTGATGGTGCATACGATACAGTCAAGTGGATGCCAAAGATAACATACCTCAATAAACCAAATAAACTAGATGCTAACTTCTTGCCAGTTTATACTTATGATATCAAAGAGGACTTTTTGTTATCAGGAAGTATGGTGAGTATGCCTATAGATGGTAGTATCTTTATAAAGAGCAGTTTCTTCAAACCTCATACAAGTGATGAAGTGACACTCAAAGCTATAAAGATTAGTGAAGATGGCAATAGTAGTGTTATATTTAGCAAAAAGTTTACTCAAGCTAGTAAAAAAGAGAATATAGAGTTGACTCAAGAGGTTATCAAAGGAGATAGTTTACGCTTTGAAGTAAGTGCAGATACAAATATAGATTGGCATAAGATAAAATGGCAACAAAATATCGTATATACAAAAGCTAAAGATTCAAATATCTCAGTAGTAGACAAAGATGGAAAACCTACGATTAATATCCAAGCAGTCTCTACGCTAAAACCATATAACCAGATAGTATCGCAAACAGAGATTTGGGAAGCACCATATGATACAACGATTGAGGTAACACCTAATCTCAAAGCTATCGTGGGTGATAGTGTATCTGGGGATTTTGTATTTAGTATCAAAAAAGACCAGACACTTTTGGTAAAACAGAGATATGAGTATCAAAATGGTAAATTGCAAGGAGATATCAAGTCTATACCTTTGGATGTAAGAAAAGGAGATAAACTATATATCCAATACCATAGTCATAAACAGAGTGTAGCACTAGAGTTAAATAAGATGAAACTTACTAAAGTCTCTATAGGAGGTAGTGTAGAGTTTGTAAATGCTGGTGTTTATCATGCAACAGATAGATATCTCTTTGGTGCTATGTATAGAGGGTGGGGAGAGTTTGTCTATAACAGTAATGACAAAAGAGATGAGAAACCTATCATAGAGTCAAAACTAAAACTAGATGATAAGCTAACTAACAAACCATCTCAACAAGATATAGATAGTATCAACAATGCAAAAGATGAAGATGAGTTAGAAGAAGCACTAAAAGATAAGGGGTATGATCCAGCGACATCTATCCTTATACCGATGATAGCAAGAGGGGATATCAAGCTGTGGCAAGGGATGGATCCTCAAACACAAGTAGATGCTATGATGATGAGTTCTTCAAGATTTGGTATAGATAATCTCCTAGAGGCAACACCGATACCGACAGTGTCTGTGAGAAATATAAGAGGGATAAACCAAATCGTACATACAGAATCAAAAAGCTTTTCGTTGTCATTTATGGCAGGTTTTTCAAAATCAAAACAGAAAAGTAAAGTGTTGACAAGCTTTATAGATATGAATGGAGATAGATATCCAGATATCGTAGGGGTTAATCAGATCCAATATAGCACAATGATGGGTGATTTGGAAGATGAAGTTGTAAAAAATGAGACACAATTACCACAATATTCAAAGATAGATTCAAATAATTTTAGCTTGGGAGGACCACTGCCTATAGGTTCGTATGATAATACAGGTAAGACAACAATGTGTTTGGCATCTTCGTTGATACCAAATGCAGGAGTGTCAGGTTCTATAGGAGAGACAAAAGAGAGTGTAGAGTATGCATTTAGAGATATCAACGCAGATGGTTTGCCAGATAAAGTATATAAAAATGGGAAAGTATCACTAAACTTGGGATATAGCTTTGCTCCAGCAGAGGATTGGGGATTTGGGGCTATCAAATATACAAAAAGTACACCAATAGGAGGAGGTATAGGTATAAACCTTTTCCATAACAGTATAAGTGCAGGATTGTCTATCAATAAGACAGATAATGAGATAGAACATAGCCTCAATGATGTAAATGGAGATGGATTGATAGATGAAATCTTCTTGAAAAATAAAGAGTTGTTAGTTAGACTCAATACAGGTGCAGGTTTCACACAACCTCTGAAATGGAGAGGAGCCAATAAGATTTATAAAAGTAAATCAGAGAGTAAAGGTTTCAATATAGCTATGACATACTGCTTACCAATACTGCCATGGTTTACTGTAGCTAAGTTGTGTATCAACCCAGGATACTCATCTTCTAAAGGAAATAGCCATGATACAACAGTACTTACAGATATCAATGGAGATGGTGTTGTAGATATACTTAACTCTAAAGATGGAGATAAGATGAGTGTCAATATCTCCACAATAGGAAAAACAAACCTACTAAAAGAGATCATAAGACCATTGGGAGCAAAAATCACAATGGATTATGAAAAAGTAGGAAATACATATAAAATGCCACAACATAAATGGGTACTCTCAAAAGTACAACAATATGATGGACATAATAAAGATGGTATAGATACAATCACTAAAGAGTATAAATATGAAGATGGGTATTATGATAGACATGAGAGAGAGTTTTATGGATTTAAAAGAGTTATAACTTTAGATAAGAATGAAAAAGATGATGTATATAGAAAAAATATAGTAGAGTATATCAATGATAACTACTATGAAAAAGGTTTGATAAAAAAAGAGCAAATCACAGACGCAAAAGATAGAGTATATGTAGAGAACTTAAATGTATATGAGTCAGTAACACTAGATAACTTAAAAGATGCACTCACCAAAGAAGAGAAACAACAAGATGATATAGTAGTGTTTGTAAAACTAGTACAAACACAAAGACTCTTTTATGAAGGATTGGGACACTTAGGAGAGAGTACGGCTCAAGAGTTTGATTATGATGAATATGGAAATGTAATAAGCCAAATAGATTATGGTGAACTTAGAAACTATGAAGATACATATACATCATTCGTAAAGTATAGTAAAGATTTGAAAAACTATATAGTGTCTATACCAATAAAAATAGAGATTTATGATGAAAACCAAAACCTCTTAAGAGATAGAGAAGCAAAGATAGATAATAAAGGTTCTGTACTCCAAATTGATATCAATACAAATAAAGATGTACTCACAACAGATATGAGTTATGATAAATATGGAAACCTAAAATCTATCATATACCCACCAAACCAAAAAGAGCAAAGATATAAAATAGAATATACATATGATGATAAAGTACATAGCTATGTGACAAATATAAAAGATAGCTTTGGATATGAGACAATGGCATCGTATGATTATAGATTTGGTATAGCTATATCACAAAGTGATATCAATCAACAAAAAATCACCACAAAAGTAGATAATAAAGCAAGAGTAGTATCTATCATAGGTCCAATGCAACAAGATACACAACAAGCTACTATAGAATATGAGTACCACCCAGAAGCTAAAGAGCCATACGCAATAACAAGACATTATGATAGCCAAAGAACAGATACTATAGATACAGTTACATTTGTAGATGGATTGAAAAGAGTAACACAAATCAAAAAAGATATAGCACTTGATGAAAATAAAGATGGGAAGAGTATAGAAGCTATGAGTGTATCAGGACATATAGAATATGATGCATTTGGAAGAGTAGTAAAAAAATACCACCCAATAAGTGAAATAAAAGGTAGTGATAGTGTATTTAACTATGATATAGATAATATCAAACCAACAGAGATAATATATGATATCCTAGATAGAGAGATAAAAACAATCCTGCCAGATGGAGCTATACTTAAAACAAAATATGACTTCAAAGAAGATCAAGAAGGTATAAAACGCTTCCATAAACAATCAATAGATGCGAACTTAAATGTAGTAGAGGAGTTTAAAGATGTAAGAGGTCGTATAACATCTGTACTAAGACATAACCCTATAGGAGGATATGATAATATATGGACAAGCTATAAATATAACGCAGTAAATGAATTACTAGAAGTAAAAGATTCTCAAAATAATAAAACTATATCAGTATATGATAAAGCAGGAAGAAGATTGTCCTTGCAAAGCCCAGATATGGGATTGATAGAGTATGTATATGATAAAGCATCAAACTTAGTAAAAAAAATAACACCAAACCTAAAAAAAGAAAATAAAGCTATAGAATATGTATATGATTATAATAGAGTTACAAATATAAACTATCCAAATAATGGAGATAATAATGTAACCTATATCTATGGAAATGATGCCTCTAAACTAAATGTAGGTCGTATAGTAAAAATCAAAGATGCATCAGGTATACAAGAGTTGAGCTATGGAAGATTGGGAGAAATAATACAAGAAAAAAGAACAATCAATAGCATGATAGCATCAATGATGCCACAAACATATGTAACTAAATATAAATATGATACATGGAATAGATTACAAGAGATAATATACCCAGATAAAGAGATAGTGATATATAAATATGACGCAGGAGGAAAACTGTGTAGTATGAGAGGTAAAAAAGGTGATTATGATTATGATTACCTAAAAATGATGACATATGATAAATTTGGACAAAGAGTATATGTACAATATGGTAATGATGTAATAAGCCAATATGAATATGAACCAACAAGAAGAAGAGTTGTAAACTTGATGTCTAAAAATAAAGATAGGATATTTGTCCATAACAAATACCAATATGACGCTATGAATAATGTAAAAGTTATCAAAAATATAGCTGTCGCAAAAGGTGGGTTGGTACCAAAACTAGGAGGAGAGATAACACAACAATACCAATACGATAACCTATACCAACTTATATACGCACAAGGCTTGTGGAACCCAAAAGGTTATCATCAAGAGAGATATAAGCTACAAATGAAATATGATAATATAGGTAATATCATAAAAAAAGAACAAAAAGTAGAACATAAAGCAAAAGAGTGGATAAAAGATATAAAAACATCATATACATATGAATACCAATATAATAGTATAAAACCACACGCACCAACACAAATAGGAAAAAGAGTATATAGCTATGATGATAATGGAAACCAAATAGGATGGCAAAATAGTCAACTAAAACTCCTAAAAAGAACAATCAAATGGGATGAAGAAAATAGAATAAAAAGTATAGAAGGCTCTAATGGTATAAGTAAATATATATATGATGCAAATAACCAAAGAGTAGTAAAACAAGCTATGGGAGCAGAGACAGAAGTAGTATATGTAAACCCATACTATGTAATAAGAGATACATCTATAACAACTAAACACTATTTCGCAGGGAGCCAAAGAGTAGCTACTAAACTTATACTGCAATCTATACAGATATCTACCCAAAAAGTAGCATCAAAGGTTGGCTTAGATATACTAAAGAGTAAAAAGACAACAGAAGTTAGTGGAACACCAGACTTTATAAAAGAGAGTTTGATATACTACTACCATCCTGATCATTTAGGAAGTTCAAATTATATCACTGATGATGAAGGAAAAGTAGTAGAGCATTTAGAATATCTGCCATTTGGAGAGACATTTGTCCATCAACAAAATAAAGCGAGATATACACCATATCGCTTTACAAGTAAAGAGTTAGATGCAGATACTGGGTTATACTACTATGGTGCTAGATACTATGACCCAAGAACCAGCATATGGCAATCACCAGACCCAATACTAAACGACTACTTTGATGGCAAGGTCAACGGTGGTGTGTTTAGTCCGGTTAATTTGCAGTTGTATAGTTATACTTATAACAATCCGGTTAATCTTGTAGATCCGGATGGGAAATATGCAGATCCTAGATTGTTAGGTGCAGGTGTTGGTGCAGCTATGGCTGAAGACTCAACAAGTCACAACTATAGCAGTGAAGAGACTGATAGGTATTTTGAGAATATATCATATATAGCTGGTGGTGTAGGAATTATCAAGCATATATTCTCTAACTTAATTTCAAAAGTCTCAAAACATATAGATGATGCTTTGGATATCTCTCTCAAAAGACCTACTGGTAAGGGGGAAGTTGGGGATGCGTTAAAAAGTATTAAGTGTTCAGGACGTTCTGGTAAACAGAAAAGATTGAGAGAGCTTATGAATGATCCAAAGGTTAGTTCTGCTGATAGAGGTTGGCTAAAAAATGATACAAGACATATTAAATATGGGAATAAGTCTGGATTGCGTGTACCAAGGAATGGAAGAAAATCACCAGGAAGGAAATTGCAAGACAAGGGTTATGAACTAGCTCATCCTTATAATTCTCCGGCAAGTCAAGGTAATAGTTATGCAGGTGCAAAATTAAAAAATTATGCTGACCATAAAATTGAAACTAGATTGCATAAACATAGATATTAAGGATAGATTATATGCATAAAAAACAAATTGATAATTTATTAACTTTATCTTCTGAAGAACGATATGCCTATTTTATTCGTTATTGTGCAGACTTTGAAGAGCTTTGGGCTTTAAGTATAAATGATGATTGGATTATCTTTAAAGATATGGATAATGATGAAGTTTGTCCTTTATGGACACATTATGATTTAGCTATGGTATGTATGTTTAAAGAACATAAAGAAATGAGAGCAAAACCTAAAAAAATAGATTTAAATTCATTTATGTTAGAATGTATACCTGATATGATTTCTCAAAATATATATTTTGGTATTTTTTTTGATCAAAATAGAGAGGGATTAATTGTTGATGGAAAAAAGTTAAGAAAAGATTTAGAAATAGAAATACAAGAAATATGGAACTAGTAAAATATAATACTCCTGTTTCCCTCGTTCCCTATTTTTAATAGGGAATGCATACCACAAGTCTGATAAACAAATAGACTTAGTTTGGTACCTTGAGGTTGTGTATGCATTACATATCGGAGATATGTAACGAGGGGGAAAATCTGATAGATCTATACAATCATTGACAAACATAAAAATTAGTGTTATACTTCAAGTAATATTATACTCAATATATAAAGGATAACTTATGGTAACTTATAGGGCAGATGAACTTATACCATCTTCTCAGTTTGCAAAACAGTTTGGTAGTTATCTAGCAAAGATAAAAAGTAGTGCTGTCGATAAACTTGCTATCTTAAAAAACAATAAAGTAGAAGCTATTTTAATATCAAAAGAAGATTATGAGAGAATGAATAAAGCTTTAGAAGAGTTTGAAAACCAAGATATTATACAAACTTTAGAAGAGAGATTAGAGAAATCATATAAAACTATCTCACACAAAGATATGCTAAAAGCATTAGATATAGATGAAAATGAGTTAAAAGATTAGTATGTACCATATTGATTATCACGAAGATGTCAAAAAAGATTTTAAAGAGTTGGGGCATAATATCACTATTTTGGCTCTTAAAAAGATAGAACAGATTGCTAAAAATCCAAAGCTTGGTAAAGAACTTGGAAATAAAGCCAATTTAAATCTATCTGGCTTTAGAAAAGTTTATATCGATAACAAAAGAGTACGAATAGTTTATAAAATCATAGAAAATAAAATAACAATATTTGTCATTGCAGTTGGAAAAAGAGATGATATGAAAGTATATAAAAAAGCAAATGAAAGATTAAAATAAGAAGATTTATGTATACATAAACTAGTTTATTTTCCCTCATTCCCTCGTTCCCTATTTTTAATAGGGAATGCATACCACAAGTCTAATAAACAAATAGACTTAGTTTGGTACCTTGAGGTTGTGTATGCATTACATATCGAAGATATGTAATGAGAGAAAATTGTT
>Ga0256827_10003217_pt1 | contig 10408 bp, 10 predicted proteins | sample CV84metaG_FD_185977 | JGI IMG/M metagenome (GOLD analysis project Ga0256827, IMG submission 185977) | Hydrothermal vent microbial communities from East Pacific Rise, Pacific Ocean - CV84 | ecosystem: Environmental > Aquatic > Marine > Hydrothermal vents | place: Pacific Ocean: East Pacific Rise...
CTAATCTAAAAGATAGAACTAACCATACAGGCACACAAGCTGTAAGCACATTAACTGATGTGACATCAACTGCTGCAGAGTTAAATATCTTAGATGGTGTAACAAGCACAACTGCTGAACTTAACATACTTGACGGTATTACAGCTACAACAGCTGAGTTAAACTATGTAGATGGTGTAACTAGTGCTATACAAACACAGATAGATGGTAAAGAAGCATCTGATGCAACTATATCTAAAACAGGTGTAGCTAATACATTTACTAAAACACAAAGAGGATCTATTGAAGCTTTAGCTGATGATACAGTAGCTATAGATTTTAGATTACAAAACAACTACAGTATGACTATGACAGCTGATGCAGATATTACATTAGCTACTGATGGAACTGTTGGTTGTGTTGGTCAAGGTGGTATTTTAACTATTACAACTGCTGAACACATTACAGGTTGGGGTGCTGAGTTTAAATTTAAAAACACACCTACTGACCTAACAGGTGTAGAAAGATTTGGTTACTTTGTGGAGGCTACTGATAGCATTGCTATAGGTAGAGTAAACTAGTGAGTGCTAATTTAGGTGGTATGATGGGAGGTTCTTTCGGGAACTTCTCTGGACCTTCTTATACTACTGATAGTATAATTAATTCTACTGACCCTTTTAGTGATGGTAGTTTGATAGCTAAGTATTTACTAAATGGAGATGTTACTGATCTGTGTGGTAATTATGATGGGACTGCAACTGCTGTTACTTACAGCAGTACTTCAAAATTTGGAGATAATAGTGCTGATATGTCAGACAGCACCTCTACTATTGACATAGGTACTATTACTGTTACAGACTTTTCTTTTTCCACATTTGTAAAGCATGATACTGCAGTTACATTTTCTGCTTTACATAATAATGATACAGGTAATGCTTTTATAGGTACTAAGTTTAATGATGATAATACATTTACATTAGATTTTGATGATGCAGGTACTGGAGCTACGACAACAAATACTCAAGATGTATTTGATGGAAATTGGAACAATATAACTGTTACTAGAAAAGGAGATGTAGGTTCTGTGTATATCAATGGTGTTCTGTTAGAAAGCGTTACAGTAACCTCTTCTTCTATAACATTTAAAAATATAAGTAGAGACTCTGTGTTTGGACTAATAGATCAAGTAGAAATCTATAACAGAGCCTTAAACCCTCAAGAAGTACAAATGATATACACTCAATCAAAGTATAGTAGTGATCCAACTAAAGATATATCAGGTTTAGTAGCTCACTACCCTTTAAATGGTACGGCAGAAGATTTAACTGGTAACTATAATGGAACTGAGAATGGTGTGACTTATGTAGAAAGTGAGATGGGGATCGCATCTTTATGGGATAACACAGATGATACTATCAATATCCCAGTTGAAGCCTTTAAACCGAGAAATAGTTCTATAAGCTTTTGGTTAAAATCCAACAATTTAGATGATACAGATAGTATTATTTTTTACAGTTACTCAACAGATAATCGTTGGTATTTTTCTCAAGAAGGTGGGGAGGTAGGGTTTAGACAACCAGATAACAGTGGTTTAATAAAAGCAGGTAATTTAAGTACTGATAATTTTAATCACTACATAGTAAATAGAGATGGAACAGATAAAGTTGTGGTATATGAGAATGGTGTGGAAATTATAAATGATAACTTCTCACATACTGATGACTCCCCTACAAGTGTACACATAGGAGATGATAAGTTAATAGGCAACATAAAAAACATACGCATCTACAATAAAGCATTAACAGCAAATGAAATAGAAACTATCTACAACTATGAAAAGATAACAAGAAATATAGTTATAGATAGAGGTTTAGTAGCTTATTACCCTTTAAAAAATAGCAGTGAAGATCATTGGGTTAGTCAGTATGATGGTACAGATAATGGTGATGTTAGCTATGATGGGGTTAGTGCTTCGCTTGATGGAGACGGGGACTACTTAAAGTTTCCAGAAATAGCAGTAGCTAAAACCTTATCTTTTTGGATGAACATACAGGATACTGATAACAGCGGGGCTTACGTATTCGATAGTAGTGCTGATAATGGGAGAACCTTACTTGCTATAGATAGTGACGATAACGTACTGAAGATGTATACAGCAGGTTGGGATGATATAGGACTGAGTGGCAAGGATGACGGAACTTGGCACTATATAGTCTTGTTTGCAACAAGTGCAGACTTAAAAACACTTTCAGTATACTGTGACACTATTGAAGTATTTAATGATACTATAGCTGATGAATTTCACATTAATAATACAGACTTCACAGTAGGCTCTAGGTACTCAGAAGATACTGGTTATATTAAAGGTAGTGTATCAAACATCCGTATGTACAATAGAGTCCTATCTCAAGAAGAGATTTCAACAATATATAACACAGAAAAAGGAGAATTCGAGTAATGAAGATGTTTAATGAAACAACAAGTAAGGTAGAAGAACTACCTAAGCTTGTAAATGTAAATGGGGTAAACAAGTATAGCTCTAAGCTTTCACAAGAACAACTAGCTGAGCTAGGTTACTTTAAAATAGTTAAAGAGTCTAAACCAAGTAGAGAATATTACACATCTAAAGAAGTAGGCGAGGTAGTTGATGGTGTTTATAAAGTAACTTACGAAACTACTGAAAAACCTTTAGAACAGCTAGTTAAAGGTCTACTTACGAAAGTATCTAAAAGTTTTAAAGAAGCATCTAATAGACCAGCCATAGATAGCGGTTTAGGTTTTAAGATAGATGGTAGTTTAGATGATATGCAAAGATTTGAAATAGGCAGAGAGTTAGAGATAGATGTAGTTATTGATGCTTTTGGTCAACCTCACTCTATAGAGTTAGAAGACTATGCAACTATGATATTAGCTATCAAGACAAGCGGTCTTAAACTATTTAGACAGAAGTGGTCTAAAGAAGCTGAGATAAAAGCATTTGAAAGTATAGAAGATGTTATCAACTATGAGAAGTTTGAATATGAAGTTGAGCAACTTATAGTAGATGAAGATGGTGAAGCTATACTTGATGATGAAGGTAATGAGCAGTTTGAGACTGTTACTAAAACTCGTAATATGTGTAGTCACTGGGAAGATGTGTAATACGTCTCCTGGTAACTGCACTTGCTGGTTCAATGGCTCTTGGAAGAGCTGTTGTTCTATGCACGATGAGTTATATGTAAAGAAAACAGTCAGTAGAACAGTAGCAGATAACTTACTACTTAGATGTGTAAGAAAGAAATCTGTGTTTGTAGCTTACCTTATGTTTACAGCAGTGAGATTATTAGGTTGGTTTTATTGGAATAAAGGAAACAAGTAAATTGAAAGAAGAAGTTGAAGTGAAGACGGATAGGAGAAGCAGTGCTCCAGATGTGCAAAGTAAATTAGCTGAGCATACTAAAGATATAAGTTTACTAGGTCAAGCTATAGAAGAACTTGTATCTACTGGGGTATCTACTAACTCTAAGTTAGATAAACTTACAGAGGCACTTAGCACACATAATGTATTAACAGAGAAGGTACATAATCTTGATAGAAATGTAGCTGAAAGTTTTCAAAGAAGAGATGACAGATTAGCTATCATAGAGAAGAGTCAAAGAGGTAATGGTTGCCCAGCTCTGAGAGTTACATCAGGAACTATAGATAGTATGGAAACTACACTAACAAGAGTAGCAGCTTTACTAGAAAAGCATGAAGATGAGAATAATGATAGATTTGAGCAAATAGAAGCAGAGTCTAAAAACTTTATTAAAGCATCTTTAGTGCAATGGGTAATAGGCGGACTGTTTACAGCTATGTTAGTTGTATATCAAGTAACTAGTGCTAAACAAGACTTAGCAGCAGAGACTATGCAAGAACTATCAGACACTATATCAGATATAGATAAGAAGGTATCTACTTCTTTAGTTAGACAAGAAGTGCTTACAGCTACTGTTAGTAAGTTAGAGAGTAATAGATAGTTATGAATATAATAACTATAAAAGCTATAATAGCTCTACTTGAAAAGTCTATAACTATGTTAAAAGGCTTAATCAAGTTAGATTGGGCAAGATACCACTTTGTAGCTAAAGAGTTTGAGTGTCAATGTGGTTGTGGTAAAACTATAGATAACATAGAGCTACTTGATGTGTTAGAAGATATAAGATTTCATTTCAACAAACCTATAACTATAACTAGTGGATATAGATGTGAGAAACATAATAGAGAAGTTGGTGGATCTATAAACTCTAAACATATGGAAGGTATAGCTTGTGACTTTAAAGTAAGAGATGTAAAAAGTAAAGAAGTAGTTAGCTATCTAAACTTACTATATCCTAACAAGTACGGTATAGGTATTTATAGTAGAAATAACTCAACAGATAGAACACATTTAGATATAAGACCTACAAAAGCTAGATGGAGTAACTAAACTCCATCTTAGACTTTTTAATTTACATCTGTTACTAGAGCCTTATGTAATGCTCTTATTGCAACTTCCACTACGTGACCTTTTGATACTTTCTTAACTCCATATTCATTTGCTTTAACAGCCTGCAACTCACCAATTAGTTTAATAGTTTCTTCTGATATATCATAAGTTTGTTTTCTAGTAGTCATTACATAACCTCCATAGATTGAGCTATAGATCTTAAGAAGTCTTCAGGAAATGTAAGCGATCCTTTGTCTGTGTAAGATCCAACTGACTCTTCAGTCAATATACGTTTAGTAGTTAATACTTCAACTGTTTTAAGCTCTCCACACTCTTCAAGTTTGTTTAGGAAGTCTGTAGGTGTAACACTTAAACTATTTTCTTTGATAAATCTACTTACAGTTTTATCAGTAGTTGACCAATTTACAAATTTGTCAGACTCTAATTTAACTACTTGTTTAGTTAATAGACCTATTTCTTTTTGATCTTGTTCAATTTGTTCAGTAAATTCTTCGGTCATTTTACTAAAAGCATAATCTACTATGTTATGACGTAATTGGGCATCATATTTTGTAAAAAACCATACAGCTGTTTTAAGAGGCATCCCTATAGTTGGGTATGTTTGTCCTTTATTTAAAGAATAATTAAGCTCCTCCAGATGAGGTGCTATACTTGCAGCAGTTTCTGAGTCCAATTTTGTCAATTCTTTTTTAAAATCTCTCATAGCATTATCATGTCTTATACCTTGAGCATCACATATATCTTTCATTGATACTATTACACCAGATAACATAGCCTCTTTGCTTGTTAATTCAATTAGTTCGTTCATCGTAAATCCTTTAAAATGTAAGTCAACCTTTCAGTTGCTTGGTAGAAGTATAGTAAAGTATTACTTAATTATTTATTAAAGCAATACAATTAGCAATACTTTATTAAGCTGTTTAAAATAAGGTAGTGTAAGACACAAACTACATAATATACCTTATGCTATAATCTCATATAAATAAAATAGGAATAGTTAATGATTGAAGGTATTAATAAAACAAAGCTAACTAAGTGGGCTAATGAACCTACATTCAGTGATCTTAATGCAGACCTAGATATGGCTAGTGACTCCTTAGAAGAGTATCGAGCTAAACTAGCTGAATATGCAAGAGGGGTTGAAGGTGGTAAGAAGGTAAAAGCAAGACCAGGTAAAAGCACAGTAAGACCTAAACTTATAGAAAAGCAAGGTGAGTGGAAGATACCTGCCTTAGAGGAGCCTTTTCTAAACACTGTTGATATGTTTGATATAACAGGTAGAACTAGTGAAGATGTTGAGGCAGCTAGATTAAATGCTTTATATTTAAATTGGCAGTGGGCTACTAAAGTAGATAAGACTGAGTTGATAGGTAATGTAGTTAGAACATTAGTTTATGAAGGGACAGCTATAGTTAAAACAGGTTGGGAAGCTGAGTATGAAACACAACTAGTTGAAGTAGAGCAACCTGTCTATGCATCACCTGAAGAAAGTATGATGTTAATGGACCAAGCAGTAGCTTCAGGAAGTATGTCTCCAGAAGAAGCTCAAGCTATGTTAGAAACTGGAGAACCTGTGCAAACAGGTGTAGAAATAGTTCAAGAAGAGCAAGAAGTGTTAATAGTTAATAAACCTACCTATGAACTATGTGCTAACTCTAATGTAGGTATAGACCCAACTTGTGATGGTGTATTAAGAGATGCTAAGTTTATATGGCATGAATATGAAACTAACATGAGTGAACTAAAGAAGAATGAGTATAGGGTAGATAAAGAAACTGGCGAAGAGTTTGGAGTCTATAAGAATCTTGATAGGATTAGAGTAGATGGAGATGATGATGACTATGATGAACTAAGAACAGATGCATCTAATAACTTTAGATTTGGTGATGCTCCTCGTAAACGTCTAACAGCTTATGAGTATTGGGGTTATTGGGATATAGAGGGTAAAGGTGAACTAACAAGTATAGTTGCTACTTGGGTAAATGGAACTATCATTCGTATGGAAGAAAATCCTTATGCTCACGGTAGGTTACCTTTTAGTATAGCTACTTATATACCTGTGTTGAAAGATGTAAGAGGTAAACCAGATGGAGCTATCTTAATAGATAACCAAGACAGTATAGGTAGATTAACTAGAGCAGCACATGATATTACAGCAGCTCAAGCAGTAGGTCAACTATTCATAGATGATCAACTACTATCACCACAACAAAAGACTAACTTAGATAAAGGTAATACTACTTACTATAGAACAGGTATGGATATAAATAAATCTATGCAAAGACAATCAGTTGATAGTGTTCCATCTACAGTATTTCAAATGATAGATATGCAGAATAATGAAGCTGAAGCATTGAGTGGAGTTAAAGCTTTTAGTAATGGAATATCAGGAGCTAGTTTAGGATCTACTGCAACTGGAGCTAAGTCTGCTATGGACTCTACTGCTAAACGAGAGATGAGTATCCTTCGTAGATTAAGTAACTCACTATTTAAAGATATAGCTATACTTACTGTATCTATGAATCAAGAGTTTGCTAGAGAAGAAGAAGTTATACGAGTAACTAATGGCTCATTTCATAAAATATCTAAAGATGCTTTAGCTGGAGAAATGGATTTAAAAGTAGATGTATCTACTCCAGAGAAAGATGCGGAGACTGCAGCTGACTTAGGTATGGTGTTACAAACAGGAGCTAGTGTTATGGACCCTATGATGGTAAATAAAGTATGGGCAAAGATATTAGACCTAAAGAATCACCCAGACTTGGCAGAAGAGTTTAGACAAGCTAAGCCACCTGAGCCATCACCTCAACAACAAGAGATGGAGCAACTACAGATAGAGAATGCTAGATTAGAGAAGAAGAAGCTAGAGATGGACATCTTACTTAAAGCTAAAGAAATTGAAAGCTATGACTCAATCATATCTGAAAGACAAAGCAGAACAGCAGAGAATGAAGGTGATAGAGAGAACAAAGTAGCTGAAGCTGAACTAAGAAGAGCTCAAGCAGAGAAACTTAGAAGTGAAACTGATATGTTAGATAAAGAGTTTTTAGAAGGTGATCAAGCTAAAGAAGATGACCACTATAGAGAGATGGAAAAGATGAAATTCAGTAGTGATGTAAATAGAAAAGGAGATAGTTAATGGAAGGTTTAGGTTTATCTATGGGAGGTATGACACCTCCTCCACAACAAAGTTTACAACAGCCTCAGATGCCTATGCAGCAAGAAGATCCTATGGTAGCTATGCAACAACAAGCTGAACAACAAAGACAAGTAGGTTTATCTAATGCTTATGAATCTGGTAAAGCAGAGGAGAGATCTAAAGTAGGTCTAATAACTAATGCTGCTAGAGACTTAGTTGCAGGTTTAGGTGAAGTAAGTCAACCTTCTCAACCTCCTATGCAACAAGAAATGCAAGAATAGTTTAAGGTTTCAATAGATACAATAGCAACTGTATTAGCACTGCCTATTTATAGGTGGGCTAATTAATAAATTCGGCAATGCCATTTTGGTAACCAAAAGGAATAATAATATGACAGACTTACAATTGGAGCTCCAATCATTTGATAAATCAATTGAAGAGCATAAGAAGAATGTACTAGTTGGAGAGGCGTTAGAACGTCTTAAAAACAACCCAGATTTTAAACTAGTTATTGAAGAGGTTTACTTCGAAGATGAAAGTAAGCGTGTACTTAATAATCTATTAACACCAAATATTACAAGACGAGATACTCTTGAAGATATGGCAGATAGACTTGGATCTATTAGAAACTTAAAAGCATTTATAGGAACACCTGAATTTGCAGGAAGTGTTTTATCTAAAGCTGAAAACTCTGAAGAAGAGATTAACTTTGCTGAACAAAACAGAAAAGATCTTATAGCTGATTATAATGAGGCTGAGTAATTATGGATTACGAAGATTTATCTGAAGAAGAGCACGAAGCAGCTATGGAAGCTATGTTAAACGGATCGTTTGACAAGCTTAATGACGAAGAAGTAAAAGAAGAAGAAGTTACAGAAACTAACGAGGACACAGACCAACAAGAAGAGCCTGAAGAAGAAGAGGAAAGCACTGAGCCGATTGACGATGAAGACAGTGAAGAATCTGAGACTGAAGAGGAAGATGAGGAAGAATACACTCCAGTAGATGAAGATAGTTCAGAGGAAGAATCTGAAGAAGAAGATGAGGAAGAGTCTGAAGAAGAAACTGTTGACGAAGCAGAGGAAACTGAAGAGGAAGAGCAATCTGACGAAGAAGAAACTAACGAAGATAGTGCTGAAACAGAGGCTGTAGAAGACGTAGCTAAAGCTGAGACTACTGATACTATTGACTATAAAAAATTCTATGAAGAAGTAACGGCAGAATTCACTGCTAATGGTACGAAAAGAAGAGGATTTACAGATCCTAAAAAGATCATTCAATCACAACAGATGGCTGCAGGGTTTAGTGAGAAGATGGCTGGGTTTAAAAAGTACAAGCCTTATATGGCTCCATTGAAAGATATGGGTATGTTAGATAATCCTGAAAAGTTTAACTTGGCTATGAATATAATGTCAGGGGACAAAGAAGCTATTAAGAAGCATATTGCTGACTTAAAGTTAGATCCTATTACTGACTTAGATTTGGATGAAATAGATTACAAAAATACTAATGTCTTAACTAGTGAAGTTAGCATGGTTATGGATGATACTATGGAAGTCGCAAGTAGACTTGGTGTTGATGCGAAGCTACAAGAAGTTCTTTCAAAAGACTGGGATGATAGCAGTTTCGGTGAGTTCATAGATAACTCTAAAGTTAGAGATGATCTGATTCACCATTTAAAAGATGGAAGTTATGAGCTCGTTAATCAACGAATAGCCGAGATGGCATCAACTGATGTTATGGGTACATTTAACTCAATGAGTTCTATAGAAAAGTACAGAGCTGCTGCCACAGAGCTAGAGGCTGAATATAGACGCGATCAAGCTTTACAAGAAAATACTAAAGCTAAACAAGCAGAGCAAAGCGCACAGACTGCTGAAGCTGAAAGTAGAAAGAAGATCGAAGAGGAAAAAGCTAAGATAGCTAAAGCTAGAAAAGCTAAAGAGTATAAACAAAAAGTGGAAACGGAACAGAAAAAAGTCGCTGCGAAACGTAAGAAAGCATCATTAGTTAGCAAGAAGAAAGTTAAAAGTAAACCTGCTGCTAAATTTGACCCTATGAAATTAGAGGGTGATGACTTTGATATGTATATGCAACAGTTAATAAATGGAGGTTAAGCTACAAGCTTAGCCTTACAACAACTATATTAGGAATATAAATTATGGCAACAAACTTAACATCAAAGTTCAACCAAGGTAAATTAACTACTACGGACTTTTCAGAACAACCGAATGACAAATTCTGGTCAAAAGGTGCAATCAAAGAAGCTAAAAAGAAAACTATCTTCACTCAATTAGGTGATAAACTAACTCAACCGAAGCATTTCGGAGACGAAATCGTTAAAGAACGTCACTACCCTGTGTTACACCCAATGAATCAAATTGATAACAACATTAATGCTAACGCTGCTCAAATTATTAAATCTCGTTGGTATGCTTATGATGCTAATGATGCTATGGTTGGTAGTGCTGAAGGTTACCCAACTAAAGCTGATGCTGATGGTGTTGCAGGTGCAGACTCTACTAAAACTAAATCTGGTGCTGGTAACTTATTCAACGGTGATGCTGACTATGCTGTATTATCTAGTTCATACCCTGTTCTTTCTGAGGAAGGTGGAAATGTAAATGCTGTTAATGCTAAATCAGTTCTAGTTAAAGGTAAAGTTGAAGAGTATGGTATTCATATGTCTTTCACTCAACGTTCAATTGATATGGATTCTCGTAATGGTATCCTTGCTCAAAAAACTTTAGATCTTGGTGAAGCTAAAGGTCAACTATTTGAAGCTCAAGTTCAAACAGATTTAATTGCTGCTTCTGAAGTAA
>Ga0256827_10003218_pt1 | contig 10407 bp, 10 predicted proteins | sample CV84metaG_FD_185977 | JGI IMG/M metagenome (GOLD analysis project Ga0256827, IMG submission 185977) | Hydrothermal vent microbial communities from East Pacific Rise, Pacific Ocean - CV84 | ecosystem: Environmental > Aquatic > Marine > Hydrothermal vents | place: Pacific Ocean: East Pacific Rise...
TAAATCTTCTCCACAAAAAAATGTTTGGGGTGGCTATGTCATTCCTCTTGACAACCGAGATATGAAAAAGAGACTACAAATGCTTCAAGAGTTGCATTATTTTTATACGGAGGTTGAGGGTTAAAATTAAAAGAACCCCTCTTCCTTGCCCCTCATTTTCAAATAGAAAATATTTTATCTATATTTTATTATACTAAAGTAGGGATTATGATAAAAAGTAACTATCCGATATTGCACATAAGCATGATATACAAATAAAACTGTAAGAGATATCATTAGAAAAGTAAAGAAAATATTATGCTTCTTTTCAATCTTTGTTTCTATACTGAATTTACTATTTTTATTATTAATAAACTCTGATAAAAGCTTAATAATATCATCTCTAAAGTACGGCATTACTCTATTTAAATTTACAATTATCTCTACATCATTTTTCAAATTAACAATAGACTTATTTTTACTACTTTCTATATTTAAAATATCTTCTTTATGAATTATACTTTTACCAATTTGAAGAGAGTTAGTATATATCTTTAAAAAGTTATTATTTGACCTAATCCAAGAAAAAAAGCCTAAAAGGAAAACACCCACTATAATACCGAGTACTATCTTATTGAGATAAAAATAATATACAAGTCCTGTAGCTACAAGCATAAGAAAAAAACCTATAGGTTTTTTATTCTCCGTTCGATATTCATAAAGTAACTCCTCTTTATCTTCCATTATTTTAGGTCTCATTCCTAATTGACAAGATTTACACTCTCCATCTTTCATTTCCAATACTGAAAAAACCTCTTTACAACTTTTACACATTCCCATTTAAATTCCTTCATATAATTTTATTTATAACGATAATATACGGCTACTAATCCAAAAGTCGACCAAACTAAAAATTTAATAACCTCTTTTCTCTTTCTATTTTTAAGATAAGAGAGTTCATCTTTTGATAATAAATGTCTATATCTTTCACTTAATAGTTTATCTTTTAATGTCTCTTCATATGGTCTTAATCTACGATTTGCTCCTAGTTTATACTGTTCACTATAAGATTTAACTTTATACTCATGAAAGACTTTTACATTAACTTCATTCTTTATCCAGTTCACATAAAGCATCCATTCCGTTGACAATTCACTGTAAACTAAAAAGACTGCTTGGTTAGCATCATCTTCACCTATGATTCTCAACAATTTTCCTGAGCAACATCCTTTTTTTTCTGATACAAAAGCCAATTTTTGAATAATTTTCCACTCATCTTTTGAAAACTTTTTTCTATCTGTTATTATATCTTTAAAAGATATGTCGCCATATTCAGGAAACTGAATATCTATTAATTTAAGAAAAATAAGCTCTAACACAATTTCATCAACTTTCAAATCTAAAAATGTATCTTTAACCAAATTTTCCAATACATTTTCAATACCACCTAACCATCTGTAAATATCTAATAAACTCTTCACTTTTCCTCTATTGCACCAAGTCTGTTTTAATATGGTTTGTAAATACAAAAATCTATCAGGTGAGTTTTTCAAAGAATCTACTATCTCATCTGCTAAATTTTTGGCTTCTTTCTCTGCTATTCCTACTAATACTAAAGGCTTAGTAATTGCTTCATAGAGTCCTTTTTTAGAGAGTGATTTTAGTTCATAAAAATCAAAACTTTGAAGATAATTAAGTTGTTCATACTCAAATAGAGTATTTTTTTTTCTCTGCGTAATCATAATCTTCACATTAAATTTTTCTGTTTGATGTTGAAATAGGTAAGAAAGTGTCTCTATAAAAAGTTGTTTCTCTTCGCTATTAGCTAAAATTAAAAGCTCCTCCATATTGTCAACATACAGAAGTAATTTTGTTTTTTGATTATTAAAGATATGTTTCAAAAAACTGTGAACCATAATAGGTTTAAACATTTGAGTATTCCCCAAAAACACCTCATTATATCTCTCTTCCTTATTCATATTAGTAGAAAGCTTTTTTATCATTTTTAAGAGTTCTCTAAAAGGATTATGTGAAAGTTTAATCTCTAAAACATCATAATAAGTTCTCCCTCGTCTATTATTATATTTTAAATACTGGGGAATAACTCCTGCTTGTGCAATAGAGCTCTTACCTATGGCTTTATCTCCTGTAATAAATAGAAGATTCGTCTTTTCTAGCTTCTTTAAAATCTCAATAATCTCTTTTTCTCTGCCAAAAAATAGATGCTGAGTACTTTGAGTAAAAGCTATTGCTCCTATAAAAGGTTTTGTATATTTAACTTTTTCAGTTAACATCTTTTTTACGCATCCCGATTCGTATAACACCTATCAAACAACACCACATACCAACGCCCATCTATCTTTTTAATATGAAAAATAATATCGTGCTCTGTATCAGTCACAACAAATACATCTTTAGAGAAAAACTTTGCATTCTCAATATCTTTTTTAGATAAATAATCCAAATCTTTTTTGTGCCAATAGGCATTCATTATATTTTTATAATAGGTTTTATCACTAACATAAACACCCTCTCTTGACCACTTATCATCTTCATAAAATTCTACCATACCCCAATGAATAGTTTTTGGTACAGTTGCAAAATTGTCCAAATATAATGGTTCATCTTCTAGTCTTCTACTTTCAGAGAGTTCTCTTATCTTTCTATGTGGAAAGAACCCTCCTAATGCTGCCATGGCATACACATCTCCGTAACCATAACTAGGGTGAATATAAGTTTTATTAAACTTCTCCCACCGTTTACTCTTCAACAGAGAAAAAATATCTTTTACTACCTTTTCTACTTCTACTTTTTTTGCTGTTGAAGGCTCTCTAAAAATATAAGGGTCAAAGAGTGCCAAGGCATCTATGCTCATTAACTCATAACCTATATCATGCTCACCCCAAAGGTTTTCAAAATTACTAAACTCTCCACCAAAAATGACTTCACCCTCTCCCTCTTCATTTTCATACTCTATTCCATTATGTAAAAGAACGACCCCTTGAAAAGAGAACTTATCCCCTCGAATGGAGTCTACAATATTGCTTGAAACATGATTCTCAATAGTTTTTTGTGTTAACACCCTGTCAATACATTTTCCCTTATAACAGCTCTGTTTGGGTTTAAGTTCTAAGACGCTATATTTTTCAGAAACAAGTTTTGAATCTTTATCAAAATAGTACTCTTTCATTATTTTTTTTAGCACTTTATCAGGATGAGTCAGATTCACTTTTCCTTCTCGATAAGCCTCTAATTTCTCTTGGTTTTTAGGGTCATTGTCCTCTCCTCTTAGTGCTACCCTCTCATCCCAAATATTATACACTGCTGAGACCACCAACCAACCATAAGATTCATCAGTTCTACCATTAGGAGAGATATATCGGTAAGTTTGAAAGAGTACTGTACTAGAGGCTTCATTAGTTGCGATGGGTGTTAACTCTATTCGAGCAGAGGAAGGACCTGTGGCGTTTAGTAGAGTGACTATGTTTACGACTATTAATAGTGTTGTTACTGCTTTTTTTAGTATTTTCATAACGATAAATTTTCAAACTCTTTACACGCAAGGCTATGATGAGAAAGACACGCTTTTTTTAAATATTTTATAGAGACTTCCTTATCTTTCCGTAGGTATATTCCTAACGCATAACAAGCAGAAGTAAAATCTAAATTACAAGCATCTTTATAACGAGCAATCGCCTTCTCTCTGTTATGATTTACTTTATACCTCTCAGCCAAAAAGTAACAACTTTGAGACTCCCCTAAGTTGCAAGATTTTTCATAAATCAATGTTGCATTTTTGTCTAGACTTATCTGTTTAAAGCTTACTTGTCTACTTTTTTTAAAAGTAGGTTTCTCTAAAACAGCATTCATCTCTTTGCAAGATGAGAGAATTAACTTATCTAAACATTCAGATTGAGCCGTTTTTAATAACGTTTTTTGGTCATTTAACGTTTGATATTTTTTAGGCTCTTCTTCTCTTCTAGTACGCCTCTCTTCAAACCTATCAAAAAGCTCTCTACACCGTAAACCTGTTGGATTTGCAGAACACTCTTTTTGTATCTCAAAATAACTTGTTACGCTTCTTGATAGTTCAAGCTGGGCTTCATTCAACCCCTCGGCATAAAGAAGTACATATCCAGCCAACAACCACCCTGAAATATAACGCAAAAGCACTCTTTTATCTCTATTCATAATTCATTTTCTCCTAAACTGTAAAGTGGACTATATAATTTTTTAGAGACGGAAATACTTTTCGCTTTACCCTTGAAATTTAATAAAAATGTCTTTTGAGTAATAAAATTCTCTAAATCATTACTGCCTGAATATTTATTAAAATAACGTCGGTTCTCGTTTAGTCTATGCTTTAGAAGTTCTGCCACTATGGCTTGTTTCTCTTTTGCCTCTTTGGTGTGAGACAGAGAGAAGAGATAGTCAATATGCAATAGCAATTTACGCTGATTGACCCTAATATTTTTCTGCTTCAAAAATCGTTTTCTAAAATTGGCTTTAAATCTTTTTAAATTATATTCAGGAGGGGTAGTACTAAAATAGATATAAAGGTTTTTCCCCTCTTGTTTCCAATAGTGAGGAAGATACGTTGTATGATACTCTTCATATCCATCTTTTCCTGTTCTATATGAATATATCTTTCTTTTTACAGAAAGAAACTCCATAATTTGATGGACATTGGAATAAGCTTCACTAGAAGAGAGAGGCTTTGTAAATTCAATTTTTAGCTCCGTAGAAGGATACTTTAATACATAATCAAGCGTCAAAGAGTCTCCTGCCATAAATATACGAATAGAACTAAATCCTACAACTATCGCCAATAGAATAAAGAGCATTCTAAAATATTTATGTTGTATTTTAGATAAAATTTCTCTACTCAAAAAAGCAATAAAAAGAGTAATAAGGAACAATTTTAAAATAACTAATATTGGGTTCATCTCTGCTCCTCATAATCTAATAGATAGAGATGAACGGAGCGACCATCTATTTTATTACTGTAAGCATCTGCCCCAGCATCAACCAACATATCAAAAATTTTTCGTTTTTTTATAATATTTTTGATAATATTTATCTCTTTTTCTCTGCTTAAGCTAGGAGCAACCTTGTTATTAGTCACCTCTAAATACCAATTTAACAATACCATCCCCTCTTGAAAATATCTATCTTTTACATCTACTGACCTCTTCGTTTTAGATAAAGGAGAATAGGTAAACAGAGCAGTTAAAGGCACTACTCCATTCTCATCGGGAACAGTCACACTTGAACCATAAGCAATTAGCTCTTCCACAACACCAACATTAGATAAACCCGACGCATAGTTTAAGAGAGAGGTTAAATCAGCATCATCTTTTTTAATTTGAGAGAGAGACAAAAACTTTTTAAAAATAGTTTGACTATTCAAAAAGTTATCTGATTCATTCACTCCCTCTGTCCATAAATCTTTCTCTTCTTTTAAAACTTTTTTCAAAATCAAACGGGTTTCAGAGCTATTCATCTCTAAAAAAATTTTCTCTAAACTCTCAAAATCATCGTCTCGAATTATATGAGCCAAAAGATAACTTTTTTGAGTTAAGAGTCGTCTCAAACTTCCATCATATTCATCTAATACAATCTTCATGAAATCAAATTGTTTATAAAAAATTGTTTGAGAAACGACAACATCTATCCCTCCTAACTCTTCGACTGCATCATTTTTGCTAAGTAGGTATCGAAATAAAGGTTCATCTTTTTCCTCTATTGCTTTTGCTATAGACTCTCTAAAACTATAATGCTCCACATAACTTTGAGATAGATATGTTTTTTGAACTCTTGAAAGGGAACTAAACAACACAACTAAAAAAGCTAAAAACATCAACATAAATAGTATCTTTTTTTGTTTAGCACTCATTGGCATACCCCTTTATTATCTTAATAACAGCTACAGATGTAAAAAATACTTAGCATAAATTTTTTTAGCATTTTCATCATTTAAATCAATGGCTTTCATTAACCATTTTTCAGCCTCTTTTTTGTCTACATCAACACCATATCCAAAAAGATACATCGTTCCTAAATAACGATACGCAACAACAGATTTTTGACTACTCGCTTTTAAAAAAGCTTTATAGGCTTTTTCATAGTTTTTTCCCATCTTATTGGTACCATAGTAATAACCTTTAGCAGACTTCAAGAGTCGGTCAAGCTTAGTACCATCTACATAAGTATATTTAGGAGGAGTTTTTTGAATATATTTACTGTAGACCCACCCTGTAATAATATTTTCATAAAGTCGATAACGTATCTTACACCATGTGTACTTCTTTTCTGAGGCATTACACTTAATAAGCTCAATATCTTTTTTATCACAATCAAGCTCGGTAAACGCAAATGATTTCACTGTTGCACTCTTTCGCACACTCAACTTTTCATCACAAGCAATATTGGTAACTTCATAAGAAGTTGCAAACAATAAACTAATGCTCAAAATTCCTAAACTCAAGACTATTTTTTTCATAATTTTCCTTTTTTTCTTTATATTAATGTTCTATTTCTAACAACAACGCTTTCAGTTCATCTCTCTCCAAACTTATTTTCTTCCTACCTTTTTATCAGAAGGGCTTAATCTATCGTAATGCTACGGTAGCAAGATGACTATGTGTTAAAATGATATTTAAATTATTTCCTATTTTTTCAAGTTTTATAATATTATAGTTAAAAAAATTATGATTTACATAATTTTTTTGATAGAATGAAAAACTTAAAAACAAGTTATCTAAAGGTAAAATATGACTTATGATAAAAACCTAGAAGAGGCAATAAGAAGAATTAATGTAGCAAATAAAGAATCTAACTTTTCATTAGATTTAACTGCATTAGAGTTAACAACCATACCAAAAGAAATTTTAAAATTAACTCATTTATCTTCTCTTGACCTCAGTAACAACAATATTGAAGATATTTCTATCTTATCACACTTGACAACCTTAACATACTTAGACATAGACCACAATCAAGTTAGAGATATATCTAGCTTAAGCACACTTATTCATTTAACAACATTTAATTTTAACTGTAATAGAATCAAAGATACCTCTGTTATATCAAAATTTAAAAAACTAACCGATTCCACAACATTTTCTAAAAATTCAAATGATATTTTTACCTTTGTTCTTAGTTTAGTCATTGGAAGTATTTGGTATTTTGTATTTCATCTTCCTCTATTTCTTCTAATGCTTTTTATTGGTATTATCGTTATTATTACTATAATGATTACAAGTATAGTCCAAGGGATTTTAAGCCAGAGAGCCTTAAAATCTAAACAAATAGAAGAAAAAAAAATGTTGGAAACGACGGAAGTAGAGGGTTAAAGTAGATTCTTTTTCTTGCTCTCTTTTAAATTGTAATTGCCTCTATAGTAAAAACTTATCATATAAAATCCAATCCTCTCTATTTTACCTTTTTTAGCAAAAATAGTTAGTAAATATTTGGTAAATATTAATTTCCTCTACTAATGATAACCCCAACTATTAACCACACGTTTCTTAAAACCATCATAAAAAAGCACATATCCATCTCTGTTGTAGTCACTCTTCCAAAAAAGAACCTCACTTTTGCCGTTGTTGTCGTAGTCTCCTGCATCTACAAGTTCTAAATTGGTTCCAATAAACCTAAACTCACTCTTTGTGACATAGTACCAATAGTTGTAAAACCACTCATCACTTTTTCCTTCACTACTCAAATCTTTGACATCAAAGGCTAGTTGAATCAACCTCTCATTTTTATTGTTTCTGTAGCTTTTAAAAAGTTTTACATCTTGCTCGGTATAGTTAAACTCTGTTGTTATGTTTGTCTCAAAATCTATGCCACCTAACTTCCCTACTCTCTTTTTGAAAAGAGGGAAGAGTTTATGCACCACTTCTCGCCTAGGGTTAAAAGGTTTCCACTTTTCGGGGTCTTTAAAATTTTTTTCAGAGACGAGTACCAATGGTCTGTAAATAGGTTGGCTACAGCAACCACCAAAACCTTTTACTCTATTTTCTATTTGAATAGGTTTCTCTTTCAACACTCCTAAATATCGACCATCAAAAGCAATATGCCATTGAAGAGGTTGATACACTTCGTCAGACAGAACAAACTCCTCTCCTTTTTTTTGAAAAAGAACTAAGGGTTTTACTCGTTTATCTTCATCACACTGATGCTCTTCTAAAACACCTATAGTTAACCGTTGCATCTCTTTCATTAAAGAGCTTATTTTTTTAATACATCCTGCTTGTATTGGAGACTTTTTAAGAGCTTTAAAGTTGTGATATTTCTCTTGAAGCTCATCATACATTTTTTGTTTATTAAACCCATCCACATACTCCTCCCCCTTAGGTTCAATATGTAGACACTCTTTAATACCTAACTTTTCTAAGGCTTTCAAATAACCTTGTGGATTAACCTTTGCACCATAAGAAATGATTTCAGGAACAAACTCTGCTCCTCCTCCATCTAGTCCTGATTTTCTAATATTAAACCGAATAGCCAACTCTAAAGAAGCATCACTCCCCTTGCCTACCTGCTTTTCCAAAATGGGTAATCCTATATCGCTATTTCCATTGCCTACATTATTTGTCTTATTAGCATTTTCATCACTTGGATTCTTAATATAATTAGCCCAAGCAGAAGAGGTCGTTTCTGCGTATGTTAGTTGAAAATATAATGAACTGATTACTAATATTTTAAGTAATTTCATTGAATGCTCTTTTTATATTTACTCATTCAGGCATCTTTAAATTTAATGTATGTTTAGCAAATAAAAGAAGATGATACATAAACAATAAAAGTGAAACAAACCAAAAAAGAGTCAAAAACAAAGCATCTGAAAAATATCCATAGCCATCATCTATGACAATCCAATTTGTATTTTTTTTCTCTTGAACTATACCATTTAACTCTTCTACTTTTGGAAATTTGGAGAGATAGATAAATGTTTGTTTAATCTTTTGAATCCACTTATTTGTATAAAAGTAATCATCTTCTTCATACTCAGAAAAAAGATATATTATACTTTCTGAAAAGAGTATTTCTTTTTCGGCTTGATATATCTTTTCTAATTTTTGTTCATAATACTGAATAAACTCTTTTTTTAAAAGTTTAAAATTTTGGGGAACTACTCTACTTGATAATGCATCATAATTAATATATTTTTCATTTTTATGAGCAAATTTTTTTGCAATATCTCTATTGGGATAGTGATTAATAATATTTTTTCTTTCTTCTGAAAGTTTCAAATTTATTTCATTTAAAAAAGTTTTATAACTTGGGAAAACCTCTAAACTCTCTTTATTCAATAAAATATCTTTTAAATCTTTAGCCATAAAAGACTCATAAAAAGAGTATCCTTTATTTTCTTTATCTGAGACAAATTTCGAAACCTCTTTTTTTAATCTCTCAAAATCATCTACTATTTGTAAATCCTTGGTTGTGATTTTTGGATATTTAATATAGGCTTCAGCTCCATTTTTTGGGAAATAAATTCTAGATTTATCAAAGCGAGGAATTGAAGACTCTTTAAATAACATAGGGAATGCCATTCCTTGTGTCTCTACATATCGGTGTAAAGCAATGTCTTTTTCCATAAAAGATTCAGCCGAATAATAAGTGTGCTTAAGCGAATAATTTTGTAAGGCATGATAAGTATAAGGAACAAAGTTATTATAACTCATAGCAAAAACTGATATAGAAAATATAAATGTCAATGCGAAAGAAACAGAAAAATAATTTTTTCTTAATTCCAATGGAATACTATGATATAACAGTATTAACATAATAGTAGAGATAACTCTAGCAATCCAAAATTCTGGAATTTCAATAAATATTAGAGATATAATATTTATTGCCCCCAATAGTATAATTAACGCCCATGCATCATCTATCTCTTCTTGTGTCTCTTTCAATTAATCTCCTTTTTCCATTTTAATACTCTCCTCTTTTAAAATCCTAATTGTCTCTATTAACGGCTTAATCATAGGAAGTGAAACTAACGAAGCATAAGATACCATTATTGATATTACAGAAACAGAAAAGAGAATAAACCGTGCATGTAAAATCTCTGTATCCATAGGATTCATTTTATTAACAATATATATACCAATTGAGAAGCTAACCATTAAAAAGAGACTTAGATAAGCTAACTTGATTAACCAAAATGGAGCTTCTTTAACAGGAGACCTAGTGTTCGGAATTATATCTCCACTGTTCACGCTACTTTCAAGAGATACAACATCTGCTTCTTTTATATTACTATAGTAACGTTCTCTCATATCTTTTTTAGTTTTTTCTATATCTACCCTTGAATAGTACCAAAAAATACCCAGATAAAATAGAAGAAATATCAAAGATAACACCCACTCCATAAAAGGCAAATAAGGATAGGTTGTCATAAACCCAAAGAACATT
>Ga0256827_10003219_pt1 | contig 10407 bp, 9 predicted proteins | sample CV84metaG_FD_185977 | JGI IMG/M metagenome (GOLD analysis project Ga0256827, IMG submission 185977) | Hydrothermal vent microbial communities from East Pacific Rise, Pacific Ocean - CV84 | ecosystem: Environmental > Aquatic > Marine > Hydrothermal vents | place: Pacific Ocean: East Pacific Rise...
GTATTGCGAAATACTGCCAGAACGATGTGATAGCTATTGTACAGTTAGTTCGTAAATACCGTGGTATGGATTTAATTCCTGATGAACAGATTGAATTTGTTCCTCTGGTGGAGATTGTATAAAGGTTTATATTTGCCTAAATATTTTTCAAAATAACCAGAATGAAGATACATATAAGACTAAGTCAGAACCTTTTTTTACTATTCCTTATTTTTACTTTATTTACAAGCTGTACAACAAAGGAAACCCCTTGTGAAATGAGTACCGATTTTGATGTAATAAATTATGTAGATCCATTTATAGGTACAGGTTTTCATGGACATACTTTCCCTGGTCCGGTAATGCCACATGGCATGATACAGTTAGGCCCCGATACCAAATTAAATGGTTGGGATGCTTCAAGTGGTTATCATTATGGCGATTCTATTATTTATGGATTTTCGCATACACACCTCAGTGGTACCGGAATTGGAGATATGGGCGATGTGCTTTTTTTACCTTTTACAGGAGAGCTTAAAGAAAAGCCCATTGCGACTTTTAAAAAATCTAATGAGTATTCAAAGGTGGGTTATTATGCTGTAGAATTTGATAACTATAATGTAAAAGCAGCACTTACAACTACTACTAGAGCAGGATTGCACAGATACTATTATGGCGATGGAGAAAAGAGATTATTGGTTGATTTAGGTCATATTCTGCAAGCTACTTGGGGAAATTCAAATCTTTATAATGAATTGAAGATTATAGATAATAAAACTATTAGAGGATTGAAACATACCCGAGGATGGGCCAAAGATCACCGTGTGTATTTTTATGCAGAATTTTCGAGCCCCTTTACTTTGGATGAGGTTTTTATAGATGATACGAGAATTAATGATAGAATTAATATTGTAGGTACAGATGTATTTGCCTATTTTAGTTTTAAAGAACTAAAAGCCCACGAACCTTTACTCATCAGAGTGGGTATTTCTGCTGTTGATGAACAAGGGGCCAAAATAAACCTACAAACGGAATTAACAGATTGGAATTTTGAAGAAGTACAACAAAATGTGGAAGATGCTTGGCGTAATGAATTGAATAAGATAAAAGTATGTACCAAAAACACTGATGACTTAAGCATCTTTTATACCGCATTATATCATAGTATGATAGCACCTGCTATTTTTCAAGATGTAGATGGGCGTTATAGAGGGATGGATTTAAAGATTCACACTGCCAAAGAAGGAACTATAAACTATACAATTTTTTCTTTATGGGATACCTTTAGGGCTTTACATCCATTAATGACAATTATTGATGAGGAGCTGTCGCGTGATTGGGTGAATAATTTATTAATAAAATACCAAGAGGGTGACTTTTTACCAAAATGGCCTTTGGCTGCCAATTATACTGCCACGATGGTAGGCTATCCTGCCGTGGCAAATATTGCAGATGCGCTTAATAAGAATATTTCTGGGATTGATATTAAATTAGCATTAGAAGCCTCAATAAATAGTGCATTATACAAACCGGAACTTATAGAAAACACGATTAGTATTGGGAAAAGAAAGATGATGCCTTTATATAATAAATTTGTTAACGAAGGGACTTTTATCCCTGCTGATAGCATTGTAAAATCGGTGTCATACGGACTAGAAATGGCTTATTATGATTGGTGTATTTCGGAAATTGCCAAACAGAATAATGATAAAGAGAATACTTTGTATTTTGAAAAACGAGCCCAATACTATAAGAACTATTTTGATGCTGAGACAGGTTTTATGAGAGGAAGAAATGCGGATGGTTCTTGGGCTTTACCCTTTAATCCAAAGCATTCAAGCCATCGTAAATCTTATTATATTGAAGGTAATGCCTGGCAATGGACTTGGTTTGCGCCCCACGATATCGACGGGTTTATGGAGCTATTTGGAGATAGAAATACCTTTATTCAGAAGTTAGATACTTTGTTTTCAACTTCATCCGAAGTGTTTGGCGAAGATGCTAGTGCTGATATTACAGGATTGATAGGGCAATATGCTCATGGTAACGAACCAAGCCATCATATAGCTTATTTATACACCTATGCAGGACAGCCATGGAAAACACAGGAAATAGTAGACAAAATACTAAAAGAGTTTTATTCCTCCAAACCCGATGGTATTATTGGTAACGAAGATTGCGGGCAGATGTCGGCTTGGTATATTTTAAATGCAATGGGGTTTTATCAATTTGCTCCGGGGAATCCGGTTTACACTATTGCACGTCCTATTTTTGATAAAGTAGAAATCCCTTTGGCATCGGGAAAGATATTTACCATTATCAGTGAGAATAATAGTAAAGAAAATAAATATGTACAAGCTGTTTATATAAATGGTAAACTACAAAATGATTTACTTTTCACACATGAGGATATTAAAAATGGGGTGACCATCAGGGTGATAATGGGGCCGCAACCAAAATATAATTAAACCAATGAAATATTATTTCTTACCAAAAGATTGAATCCTTTTCTTCCATTCTTGTGTTTGAGAAAGATAAGCAAAATTATTGGCGGCATAAAGTTTACGGCTTTCAATATTTTCAGCCAATAAAGAATTTAATGTTTTTTTGGTATAAAATATCGCATCTATACTGCCTTCAATAATGGTTTCGGCCAGCTGATAAGCTTCTTTCATTAAATTTTCAGGCTTAACAATTTGATGAACCAACCCCATTTCTTTAGCTTCGGCAGCATCTATTACACGTCCTGTTAACAGAAGATCTTTGCTATGGCTCATCCCTATCAGCTCTTTTAAATACAGGGTACAGGTAACCGGTAGGATAGCACCCAGCTTTATGGCAGGGAACCCTACTTTGGCATTATTGGCCATGATTCGGTAATCGGTAGCAGCAGCATAACCCATGCCGCCACCCAGGGCATAGCCATTGATAGCGGAGATGACAGGAGTGGGGAAATTAAATAATTGCTCAGAGGTTTCTTCCAGAAGTAAAGCAAATTCTTTAGCCTCTTCGATAGATGAAAATTCTTGTAAGGCTTTTAAATCGGCACCTGAGGAAAAAGCCTTATCCCCAGCTCCGGTTATAATGATAATCCTAACCGATTTGTTATTCTTTAAGCTTTGGAGGGTTTCGTGTAAATCATCTAAAAACGCCCTATTAAATGAGTTGTATTTATCTGGTCTGTTGAATGTTAGTAGGCAGATGCCTTTTTCGTTTATTTTATTTGTTATGGTGTTCATATTTTTTGGATTGTCTTCTGGTTTAATTAATAGGTAAAACTACAAAAAAATAGCTTGTTGAAAGGACACAGAATGATTTAATCCTCTACGTGAAATCCCTTAGTAAAAACACGTGAAATCCCTAATTGTTTAATGGCGGAAAGGCTATAATTTTGCTCCATCAAGAAGATGATATGAGATCTTTAATAAGATTTCATTTTAACATATTGATTTTTCATAATAATTAGGTTTTGGTTAATTCTGTAAAAGTCTTTGCTTCCCCGGCAAAGACTTTTCTTTTTTTATAAAAAACCATCACGCTATCATCTAAAATGCAAAGTATGATGATTCAATTAAATATATACTTTTGCAAAAAAATATCTCAAATATGAATTTTGAAGAATTAGGACTACGAAAAGACCTTGTGAAGGCATTAACCGAAATGAATATCATTAGCCCAACACCCATACAAAAGGAGGTGATTCCTTTATTGTTGGACAAGGATACCGATTTGGTAGGACAAGCACAAACAGGGACGGGTAAGACTGCGGCCTATGGTTTGCCATTATTACAAAAGATTGAACCTAAGAAAAAGGTGGTACAGGGGTTGATCCTGTGTCCTACTCGTGAGTTGGGTCAGCAGGTGGCTAAGCAGCTTTTTAAGTATACTAAATATTCAGCTAAGATATTTACTGAGGCTGTTTATGGTGGTGCGCCCATCGATAAACAAATCTATGCTTTAAAAAGGCCAACACATATTGTGGTGGCTACGCCGGGGCGTTTAATAGATTTGTTAAAGCGAAAAGCGGTGGATCTGAAAAACGTGAAAACAGTTATTCTGGATGAAGCAGATGAGATGTTAAGTATGGGCTTTAAAGATGATTTGGATAAAATACTCAGAAGCTTATCTAAGGCCAAAAACAAATGGCTTTTCTCTGCCACATTACCGCATGGGATACGTCAGATTGTGAACCAACATTTATCCGACGAAGCACATAAAGTGGAGGTGAGTGGGAGTAATGTGGTAAATTCACATATCAACCATCAGTATTTTGTATGTGATGAGTTCGAGAAATTAAATGTATTACTTCGTTTTTTAGAAGCACATGAAGGACAACGTGGCCTGGTGTTTTGCAAAACAAAAGTAGCTACTCAAAAGCTTGCTAAGCAATTAAAAGCTAAAAACGTTTCTGCGGATGCTATTCATGGCGATCTCTTACAAAAAGAACGCGATAAGGTCATGCGTGCTTTTAAGAATGAAAGCCTTCAGATTTTAGTAGCTACCGATTTGGCAGCCAGGGGTATCGATGTGCCCGATTTGGCTTATGTGGTACATTATCAAATGCCCGATCAGGATGATTATTATACCCACCGTAGCGGAAGAACGGCACGGGCTGGTAAAAACGGTTTGTCCTATTGTATCGTTAGCTCGGCAGAGATGAATACCGTCAGGCAGTTAGAAAAGAATCTGAATATTGTCTTTAGTCAGCAAAGGTAATTTCCTACGATAAAAACCTATCTGTTAAGCCAATTCCAGATCATCTCCTTACCATAATCGGTGATGATACTTTCGGGGTGGAACTGAACTCCATGTACATCGTAGGTGCGGTGTTGTAAAGCCATAATCACACCTTCTTCGGATACAGCGGTGATTTGTAATTCCTTAGGGAAATTGGTTTTTTGTACGGCCCAGGAGTGATATAAGCCCAAAGAGAATGTGTTTGGAAGATTGGCAAAAATGGGATCGGCAGCCAGGATCTTGATTTTTCGTGCTTCGCCATGTACCGGTTTATTAAAATTGAATAAACGACCTCCAAAAGCTTCGGCTATAGCCTGATGTCCTAAACAAACACCAAGGATAGATTTTGAAGCCGCATATTCTTTTATTAAGTTCATCATGATGCCTGCCTCCCGGGGTAATCCCGGACCCGGTGACAGTAATATCTTTTGGTATTGCTTAACTGCTTCTATGCTTATCTCATTATTTTTAATCACATCAAAATCCCATTTCCCATGCTGTTCTATCAGCTGCACGAGATTATAGGTAAACGAATCGTGATTATCCAGGATTAATAGTTGATTCAAAATCGTATCTTTTATTTACTTTTGCAATGATAAGGTTTTTTGAAAATAACATCTGGAAATGGCTTATAAAAAATTCATTATTAATAAATCTCAGGCTATTGAGAGAATGAATGAATGGGGGAAAATGAAGAAAGCTTTTTTCTTTATGGCTTCTTTTAATCAACAAGAGAATCTGGTATTGGATGAACAGATGCTAAAAGAGGCTGGTATTCATTTTGAGATGCCTCTTTGGAATGCAGGATTACATACAAGCCCAGGAAATACAGATTTACCTGCTTCCATTGTTTTTGAAAAAGAAACCTTGAGTCAGGAGGAATTTGTGCTGTCGTTTGATATCGTGAAAATGCACTTAAACTTTGGGAATTCTTATTTGGTGAACCTTACCAAGCCTTCCAAAATTCAAACCAATATGAGTCTGGAGCAGATTTTTTATCACTCAAAGGCTCCTTATAAATTATGGATAGAGGACAAATTGGTCGTGTTTTCGCCTGAGATTTTTATCAAGGCCGGAGAGGGGAAGATATCATCCTATCCCATGAAAGGCACTATTGATGCTGCTTTGAACAATGCAAAAACTCAAATATTGAAGGACCCCAAAGAAACCGCTGAACATAATACCATCGTCGATTTAATACGTAACGATTTGAGCATGGTGAGTAAAAACGTCAGGGTGAAGCGTTTTAGATATATTGATGAGATTAAAACAACCCGGAAAACACTTTTACAAGTGAGTAGTGAGATTGAAGGGGATATCACTGCGGAATTTTTTCATCATCTGGGGGATCATTTTTATAAGCTATTACCGGCAGGAAGCATCAGCGGGGCTCCTAAAGAAAAAACCATTGAGATTATTAAAGAAGCAGAGCAATATGAGCGAGGTTTTTATACCGGGGCTTTTGGGTATTTTGATGGCAACAGCCTGGACAGTGCCGTGATGATTAGATATATTGAGAATCAAAACGGGCAGATGATTTTTAAGAGTGGAGGAGGTATTACTATTTTTAGTGAGCCGGAAAAAGAATATCAGGAATTAAAAGATAAAGTGTATGTCCCTATTATTTGAAAGCATACAAATATTTGATGGTCAGCCGCAACGTTTAGATTATCATAACGACAGGTTGAATCGCAGCCGTAACCAGCTGATGTGTTCCCATGCTGATATTTATCTCGAAGACTATTTAAACATCCCTAAAGAGTTCAGCAAAGGAAAGGTGAAATGTAGGATAGACTATGGCCAGGATGTGAACAAAATAGAATTTGTTCATTATCAGGAGAAACGATTCCTCAGTTTTAAGATGATAGATATTGATTTTAACTACGACTTTAAATATGGCGACCGCTCAGCTTTTGATGAATTGAAAAAAACAGTTTCGGAATCCACTGAAGTACTTTTAGTAAAGGACGGATTTATTACCGATACCTCCTTTAGTAATCTCCTCTTTAAAGATAAAAAAGGGCCGTGGTTGACACCTCATCAGCCTCTTTTAGAAGGGACTCAACGTGAGTTTTTATTAGACGAGGGCCTTATTGAAGAAACTGAAATAAAACCAAATGATTTAATGCGATATACTCATTTTATGTTGATTAATGCTATGCTTGATTTTAATCCGCAGCGAGTATACGATATTGGGTTGATAGATTAACTTTCTCCCAACCTAAGCTTGGAGCAGGTGTGATATTAAATTCAAATAAAAAGCTTTTCTTTGCATCTTATTAATTCAAATCAATATATATCCGTGAAAGGTCTTTATAGATACGTCTTTCTTTTTCTTTTATTAAATTTGGCCTTTCAGCTTCATGCGGCTACAGCAGATAGTACCAATCTCGAAAGGAATTTAAAATTCAGTATTTTAGGAGGACCGGGATATACCCCGGATTATGGTTTTGTGATTGGTGGCAGTATGCTTTTTACCTTTTCTACCAATAAAAGTGACACGGCTCTAAAACGATCGGTGATACCGGTGGCTTTTGGGTATATGTTTAATGGTGGAGGGAGTGCTTTTATTCGGCCACAGTTGTTTTTTAAGCACGACAGGTTAAGAATATTAGGGGTTATTTCGGCTAATAACACCTTGGAGAATTATTATGGAGTGGGTTACGATGTAAATGCCAGCAGAGGTAAAAGCGCAGATACCACACAATACCGCAGTATTGGTTTTGATTTCAATCCCCGGATACTATTCCGTTTTAGAGAAACAGATTTGTTTTATGGGGCTTCGGTATCTGTTACTACAACAGCGATGACTGAGGTGGCAGAAGGGATTTTACAAGATGATGATTATATAGCCGAAGGAGGTGATCAGTCTGGTTTAAAGAATTTTAGTGTTGGTTTTGGTATCAATCTTAGTTACGATACCCGCGATGTGCCGGCCAATCCTTATAATGGCTTATTGATGGAATCATCAGCTACTTTTTATTCTACAAGCCTTGGGAGTACCAACAACTATGAGGTGTATATTTTTACCTATAAACAGTTTCAGGAATTACGTTTCCTTGGCAAAAGGAAAGTGTTAGCGTGGATGTTAGATACCCGTTTTTCAACAGGGGATGTCCCTTTAACAGAATTGAGTATGTTGGGCTCTCCTTTTGATTTACGTGGTTATTATATGGGGCAGTTTCGTGATAAACACTCTTTAACGCTTTTGGCAGAATACCGGCATATGTTTAATTTCGGTGATAAGACTTGGATGCAGCGTATTGGCTCAAAATTAGGTTTCGTTGTTTGGGGAGGCTTTGGTACCATTAACCCCGAATTTCCTTTGATGAATCATTTCTTACCCAATTATGGTTTAGGCTTAAGAATAGAAGTACAACCCCGAATGAATTTCAGAGTAGATTTTGGTAGAGATCCCATCAACCAACAAACACTGATTTATTTTAATGTGACTGAAGCTTTTTAGTGTCAAGGGTAAAACTAAATAAGAAATAATAAAAGAAACTAAAAAACACCACCCCCATTTGGGTGTTCAACATAGATTCTGGTCCAAAGCTCAGCGTAATGAGTATAATAAAGCCGCTCAGAATCAGTTCTTTTCGTCTTAACGCCTCCCGAAGTCCCAAAAAGAGCAATGATAATAAAAGTGAGATGCCGACGATGCCCTGTCCATAAAAGGTTTCTAAGTATTGATTGTGAATATTAAAATTTCCTTTGATAGCTTCTGTTAATCCTTTTTCTTTATATATTATAAATAATTCGGGTTTAATATCACCAGCTCCTACACCTGTTAACCAATGGTTTTTAAGGTCCTGGCTTGTAATAACCCACATGCTGTATCTAACACCTGTTGAACCACTTGCCTGGCCTTCTTTTTTAATTGTCTCTACAGATCTGGCCATACCTTGTAACCGGTTTTCTTTTTCAATAAAAATAAGGCTGAGCGATACCGCTAACACCAAAAATGAAGTGCGTAGTAAAATAGGATTTGAACGAATAAAAGCAAATATTAGATAATAAATGGAGATAAAGATAATACTCAATATGCCTGCTTTTGATTGCAACTGGAATATTAATACCAAAAGAAAAATAATGGTGATATAAGCTATAATCCTGGTAGATAATTTTTTGATATCCCGGTCTATCATACGGATGATAATCAGTATGGCAAAAATAAAATACATCGACATATATGAAGGATGGAACAGACCCAATTCTACATAGTAAAAAACATAGCTATTGTTGCCATCGAAACGAGAATAGGCAAAGAGCAACATAATAAATGAAGACACGATGCTCCCAACTACAAAACTATTCAATACCCATTTTTTCCTCTCGATGATAAAAGGATTTTTAAATAAAAAGATGATAGGGAAAACGATTAACGACAATTTCACTTCCATATCAAACCACGCTGCACCACGATATTTGCTATAATAAACAGATGCTAAATGCATGAGATAAAACAGAATACCTGTAATTACAAATGTTTTATTGTTGAATACCAAAGTTCTGTTAATAACACCATCAATCAAGTTAGATACTACAAAAAGAATGATTAACACCGGTATAATACGCAAATGTATGGGCATGGAAAAGGCAATGACCATTAATATGGAAAGCGTAATTCTGGGGAGATATTTCTTTAATGCATTCATTTAAAAACTATTAATAAGGTTTTAAATATGAGTTTAATATCGTGTGTTAACGATGGGTTTCCCAAGTATTTCTTATTCAACTCCAACTTATGTGGCATCACTATATTAATATAGGTTTTCTCAAAATCTTCCGCTTGTGCTAATATCTCATTTTCGTTGCTATACTCTATAGAGGCATAATCGGTAATGCCCGGTCTTACATTTAACACCTCTCTTTGTTCTTGAGTATACAAATCTACATATTTTCTTACTTCGGGACGTGGCCCTACCAGATTCATATCGCCTTTGAGGACATTAAAAAGCTGAGGGAGCTCATCGAGTTTATATTTTCGGATAAAGCTTCCAACCTTGGTAATTCTTGTATCTTTCTGTCCTACCGTTAGTAATCCTTTCTTATCGGCCCCCACTGCCATGGAACGAAATTTATAAAGCTGAAAATCGGTATTGTTTTTCCCCACGCGCCATTGTTTATAAAATACACCTCCTTTACTATCAAATAATATGGCTAAGGCTATTATCACAAAAAGAGGCGATAATATTATTAAGCCAAAAGCAGAAGCAAGTATATTGAAAAGGCGTTTAAGCATAAATAACTTCTTCTATGGATGAAACAACGGCATTAATGACTTTTTTTACATCTTTGGGGCTTAAATCCTGATAAACAGGTAAACTGATTTCCCGGGCGTAATTATCATATGCCACAGGATAATCCTCTATCTTAAACCCTTTTTCTTTATAAGCTGTAAAAAGGGGTAGTGGCTGAAAATGAACATTGACCGATACCTCTTTATCAAATATCTTTTGGATGATAGTATTCCTTTGTCTCTCGGAAATATTTTTGACCCTAAGCGTATAAATGTGGTAAGATGTTTCACGATTTTCATCTTTTAAAACAGGGAGTTCTGCCCAGGTTTTTTCGCTAAAGGCTGTTTGATATTTGAGGATGATTTCCTGACGGATAGGAAGGTGTTCCTGCTCATAATATTTAAGTGCTATCAATCCTAAAGAGGCCTGAATATCGGTCATATTTCCT
>Ga0256827_10003220_pt1 | contig 10405 bp, 6 predicted proteins | sample CV84metaG_FD_185977 | JGI IMG/M metagenome (GOLD analysis project Ga0256827, IMG submission 185977) | Hydrothermal vent microbial communities from East Pacific Rise, Pacific Ocean - CV84 | ecosystem: Environmental > Aquatic > Marine > Hydrothermal vents | place: Pacific Ocean: East Pacific Rise...
GTAATACCTGCTCCTGCTACTGCACCATTATCTCCAAGGTCACTAATAGTAGCAGCACCTGTAAATCCAATTTGTGAAGGGTCTGCAGCAACTGTAATTGTAGCACCAGAAATATTCTTAGCTTTAATATCTGTTCCACCCATTGTTTTAAGTGTTACATTAATCTCTTCAACATTACTTACTTTAAATGCTGGCATATCTGCTGTTAATGTTAGATTCATAATATCATGGTCAGTTGTACTTGTATCGAGAATATCATCTTTTGGTCCAATAGTTGAAGATTCACCAATAATTGTTTCACTAGCCGATGTTCCTATAAAATCTTCAGCATTATCAACTTCTGTAGTCATAACAAATTGTAAACCTGTAGCCATTCCTTTAATAGCTTCATGAGCATCATCTACAGTTGAGTTTTGAGCAGTTACAGTCAAACCACTTCCAAAACTTGTAGCATCAATACCCTCTTTTGTTGCTTCAATATGTTCAACAGTCTCTGCCATAAAGTTTGATACTTCTACACGGTTTTGAAATTGCTCTTGTGCGTCACTTGCATTTGCTGGGTCTTTTGCTGCAACAATTAAATCAACAACTACTTGTCCTCTTGATTTTCCACTAGCTAGTTGACTTACCCAATAATCAATACCATCTTTGTCATCACTATAAGTTTTACTTAATGTGTTCAGATAGATATGCTCAATAAACGCTTGGTCTGTATCAAGACTTGTTCCAAAATAATCTTTTGCTACTTGTGTATTTAACATATCAGTTGCTGTTGCAACTACATCAGCTTTTGCTGTTTGCCAATATGTGTTTCCCTCTCCCTCTGATGCTCTATTGAATATAGATACATAAAGTTCTGAAACTTGTGTTTGTGTTAATGCCATTGTTTTCTCCTTTAAGAAATAAAATTAGATTTAAGTAAATAGCTCTATTCATATAAGAATATTTTTACTCTAGCATTATTCTAGCACATAAATCTTAAAGAGGTACTAAAAATTTTAATTTTATTTAAACTACATTTTTTCTACACTTTTTTTGTTTTTTGGTAATTTTTTTTCTAAAGAGATGCCCACTAATGCAACCAATAGAGAGATACCTAATACCGATTCTATCTTATATTTTGATATAGATAGATACTCTACTATCCATATGCTTAAGAAATGGCTTAAAAAAATTCCGTAAGAGAGTGAACCCAGAATAGTGTTGAAGGGAAGTTTGATATTGCTAATAGATAGAGTGTAGATTATAGGTATGCCAAATATAAGACCTATCGTGGTCTCTTTTGCATAAGCTTTTATCTCAAATCCAAAATAGATAAGTGTAGAGATGAAAATAAGTGTTGTAAACCATACAGCAAATAAAAATAGTATATCAAATTTAGTTTGAGTTTTAGATGCTACTTTTTGTAGACTTGTGCCTACTAAGAAGATAAACATAACTCCTACTATAAGTCGATATCCAAAATAATCAGGGTGAATTATATTTAGATTTGCTACCATATATATAAAAAAAGATATGGTTATAAAAATATATCTCACTTTGGGATAGATAATAGCAAAAGGGAGTAGAAGATAGGCTTGAAGCTCTGTACCTAGTGACCATGCAGGTGGAACTAGCCACCATTTTGGCTCTGTTAATATAGCATTATCTAGTAGCATATAGAAGTTTAAAGGGATAATCGTTAGGTTTGAAAAGATATTAAATATAGTAAAGTGTGGAGAGCCAAAATGGGTGGTGGTTATAAACAGTATGGTTAAGATAGTAATAAAAAGATAGAGAGGAAAAATACGTCTTATTCTATCTTTGATAAAAAGTTTGTAGTCCATAAATATATTTGTATATAGATGAGATACAACAAATCCTGCTAATATATAGAAGATTACTACTGCTATTACACCTTGGTTTAGACCATAAAATCTTATATCAAGATGTGATAATAGTACTAATATTGATAAAATTAGACGTAGATAACCAAACATCTATCTACTTTATAAAATATTGTAATTTTTTGGTTATATTATGCCAATCATGTTCTACTATCCAATCTTGTTGTTTTTTATTTTTAGAATATAACTCATCTTGATTAGCAATTAACTCTTTTATTTTATCTGCTATATCTTGAGGCAAAAATCCATCTGTAAAGTGTACAATCTTAGATACATCACTAAATATTGGCTGACTTGTGCAAAGAACAGGTTTTTTTGTAGCTAGAGCATAACGAATAGCACCACTAGCTGATTCCTGTGTTTTTCTGTATGGTAAAACTAATAAATTAGATTTATCTAATAGTTTAAATGAGTCACTATCAGTTAAAAAATTTGGCTCTATTTCAATTTTTGTTGATAGATTTAACTCCTCTACCCTTGCTTGACATAGCTCATAATACTCTTGTGATTCTATTACAGGATAGATGGCATTTACAAGTAGTAATCTTAGATATGGAAAACTCTTCTCTAGGATAGCAAAAGCCTCTATAAGCTCCAAAAGCCCCTTGTGTGGTAGAAAAAAGCCATAACTTGATATTGTTGTTATCTTTTTTTGTGATATATCTATATCTCTGTTTATAACCCCATGAGGCAAAAGAGAGATATTGAGAAGATTCATCTCTTTAAAAAAGTTCAAATCAGATATAGTATGAACTAATAAATTATCTACTAACCTTAGAGTACTCTTTATATCTTTTAGTGATGCTTCTGAACCCTTTTTTGTTATATCTGCTACACTATGAAAGATTATAGTAATTTTAATACTTTTCTCTTTTAAAGATTCAATTATATCTCCTAGATTTTCTATATCAAAAAATCCAAAGTTGAAATTGATAACTACTGTTGAGATATTTTTTCTCAATATATTTTTAATTAAACTTTTATTATCTTTATCATCTCTATTATTCCAACATCTAATAACTCCATCCTCTTTTTCAATATCTACAGGTGCTTCTGTATAATTTGCAAAAATTGTAGTATTATATCTACTACTAAAGTTATCTAACAGAAACTCTGAATAGGTAGCAATTCCACACTTTGTATTATAGCTACTAACCCAACCTAGATTTATTTTATCTTTTATAAATATTGGCTCTTTTTTTAACTCTTCTAAAAACTCTTCTGTTTTTTCTCTATACTCTTGCCATCTAAATTTTGTAGATATTAGATTATATGCTTTTTGGGTTTTTTGTTTTTTTTCCTCTTTGGTTAGAGTCACTTGCTCTTTTAACAATCTTTTTAAATCTTCTAATTTGGGTTCTGCCCAATAGGAGTTAAAAAGATTTAGATGTGTCTTTGCCTCTTGAAAACTATACGCTATTAGCCATGCTGTATCATTATTACAGAAATCACTTTGACCTCCAAAAGCAGTTGTCACTACAGGTAGATTGAAAAGCATAGCTTCAGCCATAGGTAGTCCAAATCCTTCTCCTCTGCTTGGCATAACCAAGACATTAGAGTTTTGATAAAGCCATGATATATGCTCATCTTCTAAATCTTGATTGATTAGTATAATCTCTGGAGCATTTTGATTTTTTTGTATCTCTTTAATATCATTCTCTATACTGTTGTGTGGATTTGGAAATGTTTTTATAATTAGAGTTACATCATCATCTATAGTAAAACTATCCACATAAGCTTTTAAAAGAGTATCAACCCCTTTTCTAGGAAAGCATGATGATATATGTAAAAACTTAAAGCTTTTATTGGTTTTTAGTTTAAATGGTTTAGGAGTAGCTTTTAATATATGTTCAACTCCAAGTCCAACCACTTTTATAGGAATTTTTACACCATTGTTGCGTAAAACATCTTTTACATAATTTGACATAACGGTAATACCATCTAGGTGTGCATTAAAATTTTCTACATACTCTAATGGAAAAGCAGACTCCTCCCAACCATAAGAGTTTAATATGTTTAAATCTCCTCTCATGCCACTAACTCTAGGTGGATATAAGTTTCTAAACACTACCTTTGCATTTAATCCCTTTTTTGATGATTGATTCATTTCTAAAATTTGAGGATTCTGTTTTAAAAACTTCTCATTTGCTATATAGTCTCCTCCACCCTCTGTAGCAAAGAGTGATACTTGATTTGGATACTTCTCCTCAAATGCAAGAGCTGAGTATCTATTGAGAATGGCTAAAGAGTAACTACTATCAAATGGTCCTTCAAACTGAAACTTGATACTCTCTATCTTGTCTTCTATATTGGGTAGTTTGACATCTACTCCTATAGAGTTTAGATATTTAACCAAACTGGCTACAATATTTTTATCTCTATAGCTCTCAATAGCTCTCTTTTGTGTCTCTAAAATAGCTCTTCTAAACGGTTTATTGGTTCTAATCAACTCTATAGTAGATGCTATATGTGGATATGATTTTTTAGTAAATAGAACCCCTCCACCATTTAAGGTATCTTTGATATTACTACTATCATAAGCTATAACGGGAAGATTAAATAGCATAGACTCAATTAGAGGAATACCAAAGCCTTCATGTTCACTCATACATAGAAAAACATCTGCTCCCCTATAGTATGCAAAAAGCTCCTCATCTGTCACTTTTCCTGTCAATATTACATTATCTTCTAAATCATATTTATCTATTAATTTCTGTAGAGATTGATAGTATGGATAGTCTGTTGTACTACCTATAATATAGAGTTTAAAATCTGCATAAATTTTTCTATAAACATTAGCTATCTCTATAATGTCATGTTGAGCTTTGTTTTTGGCTATTCTACCTATAAATATTATGGTAAAATCTTCTGATATGGTATCAAAAAGATTATAATCCCATTTTGCATCTAAAATTTTATTGGTATCTACTAAAAGAGGGATGGTAGATATATTTTTAAAATTATGCTCTTTTAGCTCTTTTGAGTTTAGATTGCTTATACCTATTGCTCCATCAACTTTTGTAGATAATTCGGGGAGATACTCAACTCCTCTTTTACATAATTTATATAATACTGTTCCTTTTTTAAAGAAGTGATATGGAGTGATATTATGATAAACCATAATTTTTTGAAGATTCAATTTATCTATCCATTTAGAGAAGTTATAATATATGGAGTAGTGTATTAAAAGTATTTGAGTAGTATCTTTTTTATCTATTTTTTTATATGATAAAACTTTATCTTTTATAGTATCTTCTATATTCTCTGCATATATATGTGAGACAAATCCTAAATCTGTAAGTATCTTTTGAAGATAAAAGAGTCCATTACCTATTCCATCTCCTTTTATTGCTGATGGGGAAAATTGATGTATTTTTATCACTATTTATATCCTATTATTGAGTAGTCTTGCTCTTTGGTTGAAGCAAAAATTAGACTGTTTATGTCTTGATTATTATCTGTAAAGTGAGGTTTCTTCATGGGATGTAATCTATGAATAACAACATCTCTAAACCCCCTATTTTGAGCTAAAAACTGCAAAGTTATAGGTGGGATTGGGTTAATATGTGTTGGGTCTGTATAAAAATTACATGAACCAACTATTATATTTTCAGGATTTGGAGTCTCAAAAATAACTGCTCCACCATCTCTTAGAACTCTATAGGCTTCATCAAAGAGAGAGATAAGAGTCTCAAAAGGTAGATGTTCAACTATATGGAAACCTGTAATAACCGATAGAGAACCATTCTCCAATGATTTTAGGTAACTAATTGCATCTTTATTTATAACATCTAAGCCCAAATCAATAGACTCTTTTACCATTAATCTATTTAAATCTACCCCTTTAGCTTTTATACTATTTTCACTAAGTAGCTCCAACCACTCACCTCTACCACAACCTATATCTAAACTCAACTTATCAGACTCTTTTATAATATCTTTTACTATAGGAAGATAGTAAGCTTGTCTTGATTTTATATCCTCTCTAGTACCTCTAAACTTATCTTCAAAGGAGATATATAGTTCATCTAGTGAAGCCTTTTGCTCTTTTTCTAAACTCTCTAATATATTGTGATTATTTCCACTTTTTATACTATTGACTAGAGTAGATAGACTATTTTCCATCTCTTTTAGTTGCTCTTTTGCCCTTCTTATTTCGGTTATACGATGCTCTAACTCTTTCAGATTAGATATAGTTTCTGCTCTATTATCCTCTATTTTATTCTCTACTCTTCTATTTTGCAATTCTATTTTACTATTTTGCTCTTTTTGATATAGGAAGTGATTAGATTCTAGTCTATTTAGTTGCTCTACAAAAGTTGGGAATCTCAAAATTTTTACAAAAAAACTCAAAATTGGAATACGATACAAAGCTGACATAATAAATCGTTTTTTTATACCCAAAATAGGTACATTTTTATCTCTACCCTCTTTAGAAAATCTAACCATAGATAAAATTTCTGTTTTTGAACGTTTTCCCTCTCTTAAAAGTTTTAGTTTAATATCCAATCCCTCTTGGTCAACCTCTCTTAAGAGAATTTTTTTATAGATATTTTTTATAAATTCTACATCATGATATCTTGTAAAATCAGCTACTTGATAGATATCTCTTTTTTTGTTAACTCTTTTTCCTCTCTTAACTATTTTTTTTAGAGGAGTTTTATTATAATTTTCTATGATATTTTCAATCTCTTGATTTAATAGATTTGAATCTATTTTGGGACTATCTATTTGTATCATTAACTCTCCATTTTTTGCTATAAGTTATAAATTTCTCCATTGCTAAAGTGTATCGTCTCAATACCAATAAGCTCTGCTCCAAAATCATCTGCAATTATAGTATATTTAGCTGTATCTATCTCTTTTATCTCTACTTGATTTTTTAGAATATTTAAATATAAACTATCACTACCAAATCCACCATCTATATGGTCATATCCTCCACTACCTATATATATCTTATCATCCCCTAAACCAGCAAAGATAGTATTGTCTACCATATTATCCTTGATAGTATCATCCCCACTTCCTGTTTTTATATTCTCGATAATAACTCCTTTGGCTATAGCAAAGTTATCTCTACCTGTATATAGATTATTATCATTATATAGCTCTGTTATTCTATCTCTTATCCAATCTCTAAACTGTCCACTATCAACACCCTCTTGATGCAAAGCTATAATACTCTTCAAACTATACTCATCTACACTATTTAAAGTTCCACCCTTTAAATCTATGGTTGTAGTACCTTTAGTATTAGATAAATCTATACTATCCTCTCCTCCTGCATCCCAAATAGTTTGAATTTTATAATCTGTATATTGTGTAGCATAGATATTGTCTTCTGTATGATAGGTCTGATTGACTCCATATATTGACTGTAGTGCAGATATATCATATAGAGAATAGAAGTCTGGATATAGTATATGATAGTCTAACTCTATTCTTGAATCACCAACTGTAAACTTAGGAACAATATCCTCTGCTGTTGTATATGACATTACCGTATGATTTATATCATCTTGACTAGAGGGAAGTTTATTTGGCTCTGAAAATGGATGTTTTAAACCCAAAGCGTGTCCTAACTCATGAGTTATTGTTACCCATCCACCATCACCTCTATCTAATATATAGTTTTTAGGGTCACTATTAAATGCAGATGATAAAAAAACATCTCCACCATAATCAGGATTATCTGCTGGATAGAATGAAAATCCTGCTGTATTATCCTCCATACCTACTATATTAAATCTAATATCTCCATTATCTTTTGACTCTATCAATTTGATATCTAAGAGATTGTTTATATCACCTATTATTTCACGAACAGTATCTTGTTGAGATTGATTTAAAGCTAACCAATTATCAGTAAGAGAATCATTAGGATAATGCTTATAGCTATCTGGTATTGACTGATTAAAGCTAAATGAGACTACTTTTTTATCCCAATGTGAATTGGAATCCAAAGATGAAACACCCTCTGTTGAAGAGTTACTCAAAACACCTAAACCACTATTTGTATATGACAAGTCAGTATGATTAGATATATTCTCCTCTATTTTAATAGATATATTTTCACTATTGATAGTAGTTACACTATTCAAAATAGATATAGCATCACCTCTATCTTTTAATAGCTTTAAACCATCCTCTACTATATTAACAGTAGCAGAGTTATCAGTTATAGTTGATAAAACTTTAATAGAGGCTCTAAATGAGGGGTCAATATCTAAAGAGTTAGAGTTAGAAGGGTCTGTTTTTGTATCAAGATTAGTCTTATCTGAAAGTAAAGATACATAGTCAAGTGATAGATTTGATTTATTGGATATGAGTGCTTTTCGTTGAGAAGCTATATCTATCTCCTGTTGAGATAGAGATGAATATTGTGGAGAATTTGGGTCAAAATCTAGTGATATAGATATAAAATCAGCTACCATATTAGACCTATCTACACCATCATCTAACTGCTTTGTCCAATACTCTATCCCCTCACTATCTCCATCTTTACCTAAACTATTTATATATATAGCCTTTACAAACTCTTGGTTTGATAACCCTTTATATAAATCTGTAAATTTAGGATGAGTTGCAAAACCTGCGGCTAACTCTTTTATGACCACATCTTCACCTAGAGTAGAGGCTCTATTTTCCCAATAACTAAGTCCTTCTTTATCTGCTGCCCTATTAAAAAAAGCGATATAGAGTCCTGCTATCTTCTGTTGAATAGTTGCCATATAATTTACCTTTTTTAATATATTATAAAGAGATAAACTTAATTTGTGGTTGAAGTCTACAAAGCCCTATAAAAAGCTCACTTTTTATACCCACTATTTCAAAATTGGTAGCATGGTCTAACCAGTGAGAACAGTTATCAAGATGTGTATCATTTGAATGAATGGCTGTGGTGATACTATATTTTCCTACGCCAATATTTAAAGGCATATCAAAACTACATATATAACTTTTACCTTTTTCAAAATCTATCTTTATATTATGATGAAAGCTATTTGTACCAAAGATATCTTGTCCAAATTTATCCCTAATAGCTATACCTATAGTCATATCAGATAAATCTTTTTTAGATGTTATCTCTATCTTAATGGTAGCATCTTCTCCCGAACTTATTATATTTGAATCTGACTCTATACCTTTTATAGTAACCTCGGTTATCTCTATATCAAATGTACCATAAGAGCTACTATTGGTATTTTTAATTTTCATTTTTTTATTTTTATCATTTAACTTAGAGATAAAAAAATTATAACTATTGATTACATCTTCAGGCTCTCCCTCCTCAATAGCTTTTCCATCATTTAATAAAATAACTCTATCACATAACATTTTTAGAGAATTCAAATCATGAGAGACATAGATTATTGACATATTATCTTTTTTTCTCTCTTTTAAAGCCTTTGTACATTTAGCTTGAAAATGCGCATCCCCAACAGATAAAGCCTCATCAACGATTAAGATTTGTGGCTCAGAAAAAATAGCAATAGAAAAGGCTAGTCTCATGCTCATTCCAGAGGAGTAACTCATAATAGGCTCATAGATATAATCTCCTAGTTCACTAAACTCAATTATATCCTCTATCTTATCATCTATCTCATTTTTTGTCATACCAATTAGTGTTCCATTGAGATAGATATTATCATATCCATTCATCTCATGATTAAACCCAGTTCCAAGCTCCAAAAGTGCTGTAACCCTTCCCTCTCTAATAATCTCACCTGAAGTTGGTTCTATCACTCCTGCTATAATTTTCAAAATGGTTGATTTACCTGCACCATTAACCCCGATAATACCTAAAGTCTCCCCCTCAAAAAGGTCAAAGGAGATATCTTTATTGGCTATAAACTCTTTATGATAAGATTTATCTGTAAAAATCTCTTTTACTCTATCAAAACTACTTTTATATATTTTATAAATTTTAGAGATTTTTTTTACTTTTAATATTTTTTTCATTATAAACATTTTATCTAAAAGCTATTTAGAATACAATTCAAAAAAAAATTTTAATTAAAAATTAGATAAAATGGGATTATTATACTAAATAAATCCCAACTCTTTAAAAATCTCTTGAAAAACTTCATTTACATTTAATAGCTCATCATAAATTAAACCAAAAGCTTTATCTTCAACAATCCACTCTTCAAGATGTTTTATACTTTGACTTTTTTCATCTTCTGATAAGATATCTGATTTTACAATGGCAGTTTTTATCTCTTCTACTCTCTCTTTTGGCACAATAAATCCTTTTTTCTAATTATATTCTATTTTGTTGAATATTTAGGTTATATACTAAAGTTCTTGTAAAACTAGGAAACGATGGCTTTAGCCTCGCCTTATTCGGGACTAAAGTCGCCGATTCCAAAAAGTTTTGCAAGATATCTACTACAAAAATTCCTTTTTCAGAACTCTCTTGTCTACTACTTCATGATGTGATGCTTTAAGAGGTAGCTCTTCTCTATACTCTATAATAGAGGGTATCATATATGTTGCTAGATGCTTTTTTAGCT
>Ga0256827_10003221_pt1 | contig 10405 bp, 5 predicted proteins | sample CV84metaG_FD_185977 | JGI IMG/M metagenome (GOLD analysis project Ga0256827, IMG submission 185977) | Hydrothermal vent microbial communities from East Pacific Rise, Pacific Ocean - CV84 | ecosystem: Environmental > Aquatic > Marine > Hydrothermal vents | place: Pacific Ocean: East Pacific Rise...
AATCATAGAATCCTTCGCTTTCTGGTTTAACTTTTTTCTGATTTAGCATAATCATTGCAAAAGAACCACCTTCTGTTGCACTTGTATCAGTTACTGAGTAAAAACCTTTCCCTCTCCACTCTTCTGTATTTTTAGCATCAATAAACAAACGAGTGGGATCTGTTGCTTGTAATCTTGTATCATACACTAATTGTTTAGTAGCTCCACGATCTAAACCACCGTACGAACTTAATTTTAACTGACAAGGTGAGTTATAACAAGAGTGACAAACAACACACCTTTTATCTAAAATTGGTTTAATATCTTTTATGTAATCAATATTTTGCTTTTCACTTTTTGTGTAAACAACTTTAGTTATACTTGCATTTTTAGTTTGCTTATTCATTAAATTACATCCTATAAACGATATAACAATAAAAATAAAAAATATAAACTTTTTCATATACATATAGATTTATTAATACTTTATTTAGACAATCTCTAATTGTTTTATTTTACAAATTTACTATTTTTTTTTAATTTAACTAGACTCCTTTTAAATAAGGCTTTTATTTTTTAGATAAAACTATTAATATTTTTGAATAATATCTATTATTTTTATTGCAATTCCTTTTATTATAATGCTATAGGCTCAAACTTTTTTTAATATCGCTTTTTAAAGTATTTTACTTAGAAGATAAAAATAGGAATTAGTAATTAAAAATTATATTTTTGTTAAAAAATAACAATATAATATAATATGTCAAAAATAGGTGTAATATTTATTTTATTATCGATTTTAGTAAAAGTATCTTTTGCTCAAGAAACTAAACTTAATTCAGATACAACAGACTTACCAAAAGAAGATAAGGTAGCAATAATAATTGAAAAAGTATTTAAATATGCACCTTTACCTTTTGTTGGTTATTCTACAGAAACAAGTACCATTTTTGGTATAACAAAATACAATGGATTTAAAATTAAGAGTAGAGATTTAGCCGATTCTTTAATTCAGCCTTCTAGCATTCTACTTTACGGATATTATACTGCAAATAAACAGTATAAGGTAAATTTTAATATTGATTTAATGCATGGAAGTAACAAATATAATTCAAAGTTTGATTTTACTTTACTCGATTATCCATCATTATATTTTGGTATAGGAAATTCAACATCAGAAAATAACGAGGTGCTTATAGACTTTAAAAATATACTTGCATCTCCAAGCTTTGATTATAATTTTTACGAGAAAATGTATATTGGTGCAAAATATACTTACAACAACTATATTAATGTAAAACCCGTTGAAGAAGATACTTTAATTAGAGATGAGTTAATAACAGAAAATGAAGGAGTACAATCTGGTTTTGGATTGAGATTTTTTAGAGAAAATAGAGATAATAGGATTAGAGCAAAAAAAGGATCATATATTTTTATATCGTACGATATGTATGGAAAAGCTCTAGGTTCTGAGCATTCTTACAATTCTTTTGTTTTAGATGCTCGTAAATATACTACACCCACACCTAAATTAACTATTGCTGGACAGATATATTCTGAGTTTAAAACAGGCGATGTTCCTATCCAATCAATGGCAGTTCTAGGAGGTACAGAACGTATGCGTGGTATTTATGAAAATCGTTACAGAGATAAAACAGTCCTTATGAGCCAACTAGAATTTAGATTTCCAATAATATGGATAATTGGTGGAACTGCTTTTGGAGGTTTAGGTCAAGTAGCACCAACTTATAGAGATTTAAAATTCAACGAATTTAAATATGGATATGGGCTTGGCTTGCGTTTGCTTATTGACGAAAAAACTAGTTCTGTACTTCGCTTTGATGTTAGTTTTAGAGATGGTGGTCACTCAATATTTGTTGGTTTCAACGAGGCCTTTTAAATCAGAACAACTTTATTGAATCACTGTTTTAATTGATTAACATTATTAGATTATTAATCAGTATTTTTTTCTAAAACACAAATCTGTTTGATAAATATTACAAATGATTATTTTATTTGTTCACTCAGATGCAAACTTAAATTTATGGTCAATTTTACTTACCTCTATACCTCTATATCATCAATATCATATTGATATCATAGGATCTTCTAAATGCCTATATGTTGTTGTATGTCTTTGCACTGTGTCATAAGTATAATCAACACAAATTAGTTTTGTTGCATTATCATTATGCTCCTTATACATTTTTCAAATCTATCGGTTCTAAATCTTTATTTGTTTCTCTTAAATATTTAAAATGTTCGTAGAATGTATTTTGGACAGAAAACAGATAATTATTTATACTCCTTCCATTTTTTGTAAATCCAGTTGCAGTACCCGTTTTATTGTTCCATGCTTCAGGTTCTATATACCTATGAATTGACATATCTAAAGTTCTGCCATTTACTGTAATCCTTAGGTACATAGGAGCTTCTCCTTTTGCATTAACTCTGTGTTTTTAATAAAAAAACGTAGATTAAATGTGTTTCTTTTTTCTTTCATTTTTTACTGATTTTAATGAATACTAAATTAATTATAAACCAGCTATTTAAAATATGTAATTACCTACAAATCAATAAAAAGACATCAAAATTCGTGTCCACAAAATTAAATTATCGATGGACACGAATAGGACACAAAAACATGTACTTTTTTGCCTATTTTTATGTGCCTTCAACAACAAAAAACGCCTGATAACATTCGTCATCAGGTATTTACCTTATTTTGCTGTTTTAACCCGAGGAGAGAGCTAACCAAAATGCGAACCTCCTGCTCAAAATCAATGAATTTCTTGATATAATTGATACAAAAGAAAAAAGATAAATTTATTCTTCAATAATTTAGTTATATTATTTTAAATTTTTAATTAATAATATTATTATTCATGAAATAAAAAGACAAATATTATAAATACTTGTCAATAAGGAATTTTACGTATTTCTCAGTTTTTTAGAAAAAAATTAATTAATATTTAATTTTATTATTTTTGATTAGTATATTTGTTTTTTTGTTTTGCACTATGGAAGTATAAACATTGAAACAGTTTTTATAAAAAAAAGAATATTAAATCATTCAAATTTATGTAATTAAAGATTAGAGTGATTAGATTTTTTATGTATTAATTAATATTATAAATATGTTACAAGAAATTATTATTTTTTCGGGATTTGCTGGGTTTACTGTTTTTATTGGGGGCTTATTAGCTAACTATTTTAACCATCATGTAAAAGAAAGTCCAATAAAATATGAGATAACTCACACCTTAATGTCGTTTGGAGCAGGAATAATATTATCAGCTTTAGCATTAGTTTTAATTCCAAAAGGACTTGAAGAACTAGAATTATTTCCAATGATTATTACATTCTTAGTAGGAACTCTAAGTTTTATGTTTATTGATCAATATTTAGCAAAAAAAGGTGGAAAAACATCTACATTATTGGCTATGATGATGGACTTTGTGCCAGAATCTATAGCACTAGGTGCAGTTTTTGCTATAGAACCAAAAATGGGTATTCTTTTAGCTGTATTTATAGGACTTCAGAATTTACCCGAAGCATTTAATTCTTTTAGAGATTTAGTTCAGAGTGGTTTTTCTGCAAATAAAACATTAATCATTTTCTTTTTCTTAAGTTTCTTTGGTATTATTGGTGCATTAATCGGATATTATTTTTTAAGAGATTACCCTGCATTAACATCTCATTTAATGATATATGCAAGTGGAGGAATATTATATTTATTAATACAAGATATTATTCCGGAAAGTAAACTAAAGAATAACTATTTAACATCTCTTGGTGCTTCTTTTGGCTTTTTGCTTGGAGTTATTGGTGAGAAAATAATTTAACATGTAATATTATATCAACTAATAAAACAAACCTTATTTGTTATTATCTTTTTTTATTAACCTCAGTTCTATTAATAATTTATCTAAAAGAAAAAACTATCGTTGTTTTAGGGTAAGAAAAATTTGAAAACAACTATCAATTATCGTTATTTCCCATTATTTTATTCTAATATTGAGATTACTGTTATATTATTTGTTAGCTTATTAAATTATCAGCTACTTAGGATTTTCTGATAAACGCATAAAGCTTTGTTCTTGCGTTACTTAAAGTGGGATACACCATTGTAAGTGCAAATTTATTAATAGTATATGCTTATAAGTTTGCATTTATAAATGTTAAAATTACAGTTTTATGCTTACTCTGACGCACATCAGAGATCTTCAGCAAATCCTACTTAATATTAACAAAATAAGTTTTTCCTCTTCTCGTTTTAAGTTTTACTTTTTTATTTTTTACAGAAGCAATTTTATGATATTTTACAGGTAAAACTATATTACCTAAAGTATCTGCTAAACCATATTTAGAATTTTTATTTTCTAATAAAAAATAATTATTTAATGTACTAACCTTATAATCATCAGAAATAATTTTCTCAAATTTGTTGTTGTATAAACCTGTAAATTTATTACTGATGTTTTTGAATAATAAAATATAACCTTCTCCAAATATTTTATAAGCTTTGTCTCTTAAATATTCTATTTTCTCATATTCACAAGGAATTATTATTTCATTATGGATATTAATTATACCATGATATCCTTTTTTTTTGAAAAAATAAAATAATCATTAAAAAAATAGTCTAATTGGCTCTTTGAATAATTAATAGGGATACATAGATCTCCTGTTTTATTGTTTATTACTCCCCATTTATTATCCACTTTAACAAAAGAGTAATTGGTATTGGGTATTTCTTCCTCATGAGCATATCCAAACCAATCTGTATTACTCGCTATTATAAGGAATGTTAATAAACCTATAAGAGATATAAATCCGATTGCAGTTTTTATAGTACCCCAATTTCTTTCTTTTTTAGCCTCCATTTTTTTGGAAAGGCTTTCTTTTTGCCGATTATATCTTATAATATCAGCTCTGTCTTTTTCTACTTTCTCTCTTCTTGCTCTGTCTCTGGCTACTTCATTTCTTACACGAGTTATTTCTTCTTCTCTTTTTCTTTTTTCTACTTCTGTATCCCATCTTTTATCTAAAGTAAGTATGAAAAACGGGTTTATTTTTAAAGGATTTAAATGTTGTAATGTTATTTGCGATATAAGGTTGTTTGTTCCGCAAAAACTACATTTAGCAAATTTTGATTTGCCATCTATTTCTAGAGGAGCTCCACAGTTACTACATTCTACTTCAATAGCTGCTTTCTCATTAGTTGAATCAATTTTTGTTGATATTTCGTTAAAAACACCAACAATATGTAGATTACTATAAGATATGTGTTTAGGAGGTAATTTTCTAGATTTAATACTTGTCCCACAATTTTTGCACACTAATGGAGTGTTGTTTTCTAATGCATCAATCATTTCTTGCAATTGAAATTCTGTTTTACATTGTTCACAACTTAATTTCTCGTAATTTGCAGATTCTTTTATGTCTTTCCAAAAAATTTCGCCTAACTTATTTTCTGAACCGCATAAACTACACTCAACCGATTTTGTTATTTCGTTTACAGGAATATAATGATTACAACTATCACAAGTAATTTTTTTGTTAATTTTTCTACACGAATATTTCTCGATAAAATTATCGTCGTTTCTAGTGTAAGAAAAGTGTTTCTTGTTTGAATATATGTATCGATTATTGTTATCTCCCATTATCTGATTTTTAATTAATACTTAAAATTTCAATATAATTATCAAGATTATCAATTTTTACAATATCTCCTACTATAGCATTTAATAATGTTTGGGCTAAGGGAGAATCTAATATTATATCTTGAATTCCATTGTTTGGATTCTTTTCAGTAGAATTTTCTGTAATTCTAAAATCGTAAATATTATCATTATTTAAATATTTTAAAGTTACAATACTGTTAGACATAACATGTTTAACATTTTTAACTTCTTCTTTTTCTTCTGTAATATTATTGTTTACAGTAGCGCTTTTTGGTATATCCTCAGAATAATCAGTTTCTGTGATTTCTTGATTGTTTTCCCCAAAATTTGTAAAAGCATTAGAAATATTCTGCACTTTATTGTTATATTTTGAATTAGCAGAATTATTTTCTTGTTTATTAATAAAACTTATAAGATTTTGTAATTCTTTTTGAGGATTACGCCACCAATTTGTACTCCAAATTCTATGAAAAACAAAGTTGTAGTTTTCTAAAATTTTAAGGCGGTGCATATCGTAAACATAGGCTTGTTCGCTATTATGGTTTGCCGAAGCATCACATTCAATAGCAATTTTAGGTATGCCTTCAATTTTTAAATCAACAACAATATCAATATCAAAACCTGCAAATTTTGTTTCTGAATAAACATTTTCTTTATCAAAATGCTCGCAAAGTTCTTCGTAAACTTCATTAATAAATTCATTTGAATTGTATTTTGTGTTACTTGAAGAATTAGTATCTAGATTGGTTTCTTCGGTTAAAGCTTTTAATACAGCTTTTCTTCCTTCGTTATTATTTTCGCTTACAGCTTTAGAATATGCAAGGTAGGCATAGAATACAGCTTTTTTATTGTTACCTTCTTCTGTTAGTAAATCGCTGTAATTTAAAAATACATTTTCTGGAATTGATGAACAAACATAGAATTTATACTTTGCACGTGTAACAATTACATTTAAAAGTTTATATCCTTTTTGTTGGTTTATAGATCCAAAACGCTGAGCAAATTTGCCATTAGTATCTTTTCCATAGGTTGTAGATAGAATTATTACATCTCGTTCGTCTCCTTGTATATTTTCAAGGTTTTTTACAAAGAAACCACTTTCTTCGAGTTCTATCATTTTATCGTTAAACTCTTTGAACTTTTCGAATTGTTTTCGTTCTACAATTTTATTTTTGATATAATCGCGTTGAGCAATATTAAATGTAGCGACTCCTACACTTGGATATTTCCCATTAGGCATTCTATGTATATTTTCTTCTAAGATAGTAAAAACAGCTTCGGCTTCTTTTTTGTTAATATGATCTTGATATATGCCATCAACAGCTATGTAACTAATAGGTGTGTAATCAAAATTATTTGGTAATGGAATTAAACGCTGATTATAAAAAGCATAATTAGAAAAATCTATTAAATACGGATGTTTAGAACGGTAATGAAAATCGAGGTATTCTGTTTTAAAATTGGCTTCGGTTGCAAAATCGAGAAGAGATTCGCTAGATAATAAGAAATCATCTGAATTTAAAGTTTTTTCATCATCATTTTCTTCTTCTTCGGTGTTTTCGTTACCTTCTAATACTTTGCTAAAATAATTTGATGGTGGCATTTGATGTTCGTCACCAGCTACAACAATTTGTTTTCCTTTAAAAAGTGCAGGTAAATTATCTTCTATTTTTAATTGACTTGCTTCGTCGAACATTATAATATCGAAATATTTATTTCTGTTAGCAAACATTGCACTAGAAACGTCTGGAGTTGTCAATATTATTGGGAAGAATGTTGTAAACAAGTCTATATCAAAATCTACAATTTTACGAAGCGATAATCGTTTATGATTTTTTCCGCTTCGTTTGTTGTAAAGATTTTCTACTGAAATATCTTTGTGTTTCTGAGAAAACTCTTTAGATATTTTTGCTTGTTTTGCTCTCCAAAACTTTTTAACAAACTTTATTTGTTCGTTTTGGATATTTATTAGAGCATCGTTCAATATAGTGTAGTCGGTATTGTTAATAGGTAAATTATTATTTGCATTCTTTTTTAAAACTGTATCGAAATAATAGATTGAGAAAACTTCGCCCCAATTTGTTTTATCTAATAAACTAGTAACAACAGCTTTTTGTTGATCTGTTAGTTTATTGAATAAATAGTACCAATTATATTCTTTTGTAAATACATCGTTTTGATTTTCGAAAAACTGCTTATTTTTTTCTAAAATACTTTGAATTTGACTTACAATTTGTTTATTGTTCTCTTTGCTAACAGGCTCTTTTGTAAAATTATCTGTATTTATTTTATCAACTAAATTATCTAATAATATTTCTAATCTATTAGCATCTGAGATAGATTGTTTTTTTTGTTTGCTTATTATTGCAAACATCTTGTAAAAAAACTTATTTCTTTTTTCATCATCAAAAAGATCAGGATTATTTTTATTAGATATTAATATGTTATTTATTTCAGAATTATTACTATTGAAAATTTCGTTATAGCTTTGGAAGGCTTTTTTTATATTATCTTCTATTCCAAAAGGATTGTCATCGATATATTTATTGGTATTTAAAAATGATAAATTTAAGAACTCTTTATATAGAGAATAAACAGGTTCTGCTTGAACTAACATATTGTAAAGCTCATTAAATTCTTCAGAATTTAATACGAAAATTGAGTTGTCTAAATTAAGTTGATAATTTGCGTTTTTGTTTTGTCTAAGCTTGTTAAGTAGCTTGCCAACAGTATCACTCCAATTATTATCTAAAAGTTTTTCGTCTAATTTTTTATGTTTAGAATTAATGATATCAATAATTTTTTGTGCTTGAGATGTAATATTGTTTAAAGCTGTTTTACTAGGTTTTTTAGCTATTGCTCTAAATTCGCTATCATCAACTCTATCGCGAACAGAATCTACAACAAGTCTTCTATCTCTAATAATATCTTTAATTAATATTGTTTCAGTGTCTAAACCTTTTTCAATAAGAGCATTTTCTAAAACTTCTAAAGCTGTTCGTTTTTCGCATACTACCATTGTTTTTCTTTCGTTTTCGAGTGCATTAACAAGTAGAGCGGTTAGTGTTTGACTTTTTCCTGTACCCGGAGGACCTTGAACAATAATGCTTGGAGTATCTTTTATAGAGTCTAAGATACTTTGTTGCGAAGGGTCGGTTTCAACTGATGAAATAGATTGGAAATGGTTATTTTCTATGGTTACATTACTATCAATAAATAAATTCCCTGTTTGCATTAAGTTAGCATAATCGGCAATTATACTTTGTTTTTGCACCTCGAAAATTGAAAATAATCCTGCAAAATCTATAAATGCATTATCGTGTCTTATAGGTAATTTACTATAATCATCTTTGCTAGAAATAGGATTTATTCCTGCATGAAATTGCTGACGTAAATTTACTGATAATGTTTCTGGTACTGCTGAGTTTACTTGGCTTAGGATGTTAACACAAATATCTATTAATTCGTTCTCATCTATTAAACCATCGGCAAGCATTTCTGATGGAATTTCATCTATTTTAATTTTAGAATCGTTTTGTAAATGATTTATTAATACATCGTTTGTATAAATAGGATCGTCTTCGTTGCGTTGAACAACCCATGTGTTAAATTCTTTTGTATGCTTTACTTTTAGCGACCAAATTAATATTGGTGCTACTGTTAATTTATTATCTACCTCATCTTTACGCACAAGTAATGGAAATCCAAAACCAAAAGTACTTATTCCTTTCTCCGATTCTATTACTTCGGTTTGATTTATTAGATTATCAAAAGATTTACTAATTTTTGCCAATTGAGAATTAAATTTCTCTAATTTATTATCGAAATCTAAAACATCGTTTTTCCACGATATTTTAAATCGCATAGGTTGCTCAGTAAGTAGGCTATTAATAAATTTCTGTGGTAACTCTTTTTCTATGTATGTAAGTTTCTTTATATCGAATTTATATCTAGAATTTGCTGGTATTGCATTTAAATGAACACCTCGTTTATTTCCTACTTTAAGTCTATTTTGTAGTTCTGTTAAAATTTTATTATTTATTTCCATAATTAATTATTCTTTATTAAACTTTTTTCTTTATTATATTGGTTTATTTTCTCTAATGTTTCACTAATTTTTTTATCTATTATTTTTATTTTATTTTCTAATTCTTTATCTTCGTCTTTTCCACCAATTATAATTAAAAATAATATAAACAAACCAATTATTAAAATTGATGATAATATAAATGCAACAAAGTATCTTATTACTGTTGTTTCTATGTAGTCAACACCACTAGGACCAAATATAGTAACGAGACCCATGATTAAGAATATAGAAATAACAATTATAATAAAAACTCCCGTTACATTATCTGGTTTATCATTTTCGTTAGGTTGTAATTCTTTCTTTTTAAGTTTTAGATTTTTAATTTTATATTCTTCATTTTGAATTAACTTATTTAGTTTTTTAATTCTTGCCTTTTTTTCTTTTTTATTTTGCTCTTGTTCTCTTTTTTCTTCTTCTTGTTTTTCTTTTTCTACCGGATCCCATTTTTTATTAAAGATTAAAATATAAAATGGGTGTACTTTAAGTGGATTTATATGTTGTAATGTTACTTGAGAAATAGCATTTTCTGTTCCACAAAAATCACAAGTAACAAATTTTGAATTATCTTTTACTTTTAAGGGAGCACCACAATTATTACACTCAACTTCCATTGCAATATTTGTGTCTTTATTTTTTATTCTTGAGTTAA
>Ga0256827_10003222_pt1 | contig 10401 bp, 9 predicted proteins | sample CV84metaG_FD_185977 | JGI IMG/M metagenome (GOLD analysis project Ga0256827, IMG submission 185977) | Hydrothermal vent microbial communities from East Pacific Rise, Pacific Ocean - CV84 | ecosystem: Environmental > Aquatic > Marine > Hydrothermal vents | place: Pacific Ocean: East Pacific Rise...
AAAAAGTTGAATAATTATAAAAGGGATTACACCTTTATATAAATGAACAGTTTCGACCATATCTCCAACTGCACCTTTTAAGAAAAATAGAGCAAATCCAAAAGGAGGAGTCAAAAAAGATGTTTGTAAATTTATCGCAATAAGAATTGCAAACCAAATTGGATTTATTCCAAACTCATTTACAATCGGTAAAAGAATTGGAACGACAACAAAAGCAATTTCTATAAAATCGATAAAAAATCCTAAAATGAAAATGATTCCCATTGCCACAATTACAAAAATATTCTTATCCTCAATATTTTCAGTGAAAACTTCTAAAAGTAAATCAGTTCCGCCCCATTCATTAAAAACTAAAGAGAATGCGGTAGCTCCAAACAGAATCATAAAAACCATACCTGTAATTTTCAGAGTTTCTTCAGCAGATTTTTGGATTAACCTCATCGAAAAGGTTTTATTTATCAGAGTTAAAATCATAGCTCCTAAAACTCCTATCGAAGCAGATTCAGTGGGAGAAGCGATTCCCATAAAAATTGAACCTAAAACTGAAAGCATTAGCAGAATTGGAGGTAATAAATTTTTTATAAAAGTGAATGTGCTAATTTTGGGAATTTCAATACGATTTTTTTCTAAAGATTCTGATTTGGAAGTTTTCCACATTATAAAAATAATATAAATTGAGACTAAAATCATTGAGGGAATAATGGCGGATTTGAAAATATCGCCAATTGAAAGATTCATAACATCAGCTAAAATAATTAAAACAATGGAGGGCGGGACGATTTGCCCTAGAGTTCCACTGGCTAAGATTGTGCCACTCGCTAAAGATTTGTCATACTGATATTTCAACATAATTGGAAGTGAGATAACTCCAATCATCACGACGGAAGCTCCGACAATTCCCGTGGTTGTTGCTAAAATAAGACCAACCAAAACTACCGAAATAGCTAAACCGCCTCGGAAATTGGAAAGTAGCGATGTCATAGATTCTAAGAGCTTTTCAGCAATTTTACTTTTTTCTAAGATAATTCCCATAAAGATAAAAAGCGGAATTGACATCAAAGTCACATTTTGCATAATGCCATACATTCTAAAAGGTAGAAGATTGAATATTTCAAAACCAAAATCTAAAGAGATTGCGGTAAAAATTATGGCAGTTGTTCCGAATACAAAAGCCACAGGAATCCCTACAAGTAAAAGTGCAAGGGCAGTAAAAAACATAATTAAACCTATCAAAATTAAATCCTATATTTTTATCTAGTTTAACATAATTGGTAAAATATTGAAAGTAGATCTCCGTATCAAGCACAAGATGATAGGCTTTATTATCATCGAACTTGACACTGAAATTTTATATAATTAATTAGTTTTTATTCTGATAATTTTACTTGTGAAGTTAAATATATTATTGTGGAAGAGTTCTAAGAATCTTGAGAAGTTTATCTCTTGATATTTCTGATTTTCATCTCTAATTTTTAAAAAGTTATCTTCTAAATTATTTTTTGAAAAGATTCCAATAAACATAGAGTCCTCAAACTCTTCTTTATTTTCTACCATTCCAAAAAAGTGTTTATCAAGAATTTGACCAACAGATATTTTTTCTCTTTTTTCAGAAAAGTAGTTTGAAATAATTTCAAAAACTTCACCTTTATCTGTAATCATTAAAATATTGACGAATCCATTTGTAGAGGTTGAAAATTGAATATCAAACTCATCTCTCTCTTTTACAATATCTGGAATATTCAAACTGATATGCGAATCACTTTTGGTAAAAAATAGAGTTGAAAGATGAGGTAGAAGTTCAGAAATATTTCCTGAATTAATAAAAAGAGAATTATGATTTTTGAAAATTAAAATATTTGGCAAACAGTTATTTGTTTGAATTGCTAACTTTCCAAATTTAGTATTTTCAAGAAAACTGTTTTGAGAACCGCATTTATATTTTCCAATTTTATTAAGAAATTTTTTCTCAAAAGGTAGGTTTAAATATTTAAGAGCTACAAATTTTCTATTGTTTGAAATTCTGATAATTTCTAAATTTGAGAGAGTTAAATATGTTTTTTGAGTTGAAATATTTACAAATGAAGTTTGAGATTTTTGACCGATTCTTTTTTCAGTTTTGAAATTTTCACTTTTAACTTTGATAGAAATTTGTTCGGCAATATCTTTTCTAGCATTTTGTTTTGCTTCATTTTCATTATTTCCAAAACCATAACCGATAATCTCAAAACTATTTTTTGGAATATTTCGATTTTGATACCAAGTTGGAGATTTAATCTCTTGAGAAATGGTGTGAATTTTAGGTTTTGGAATTTGAATCTCTCCACAACCTAAAACCAGCAAGGGAAGTAATAATATTTTTTGTACTGTTTTAGCTGTTGTAAAATTCATATTGCTTAAAGTTCTAAATCTATATTTCCATTAATTTGGGGTGTTTGACGATAATTATCGCCAATTTTATTAGAGTTTTTATAAACTTCCAATTTAACCAAAGAGAAAAGAATATCAAGATTTTTTTCACCTTTTAAAAGATTTTTCATTAAAAAGTAGGAAAACATTCGGTGACCTTTCCGCTTATACATATTTGAAAACTGTTCATTTGTTCCAGCAGTTAAAACGACCATTTTCTTTTTATCAAATTCAGTTTTAATATCTTTTGTGTAGATTCCTGCGATACCTTTACCTTTAAAAAGTGTGTCATCTTTTTTTGTGCCAGTTTTACCTGAAAAACAGCTATCAACAAAAGCGATAATTTTTGAGGCTTTGGAGTTGGTCAAAGTGAGATAGATATTTTCAAGTTGCAAACTTTTATCTTCAGAAACATAATCAACCATTTTATCTTTTGGTAAAATATAGGCTTTTCCGTCGTTGCTTGGAACTCCGTGACCTGAATAGTAGAAATATATGGTATCGCCATTTTTTACATTTTCAAGCATTCGTTTCATTCTGTCTTTGATTTTTGTAGTTGTCGCTCCATTTTCAATTAAGGTATAGGTATTTCGTTTTGGAACTCCTAAACTATATTGGACAACTTTAGAAAATATTTGAGAGCTTCGTTTTGAGAAAGGAATATTTTGAGTATCTTCATAAGTTTCAATTCCAATTATAAAAGCCCATTTTGAACTATCTTTTTTAGCTTTTTTGGAATTTCTAAGAAGTTCTTCTAAATCATCATTTGCTGAAAATATAGCTTCTTTGTAATCTTTGGATTTGAAAATTGCTGAACGATTGTTTGAACTTTCACCACAACTATTTAGAAATATAATTGTGATAATTAGGATTGTGAGTTTTTTCATTTTTTGCCTTTTATTGATTTTAGAAAATATAACCGAGATGAATATTAAATTTCATATCTTCCGATATTTTTTGATAAAAAGTAAATCCATAACCAATCATCATTCTATTTTTTAATACCCAGCTTGTAGCTAGTTTAAATGCAAAGTTAAAATTTGAATCTTCTGGATAATCTATATTCTGATATATCTTAAACTTGTAATCTACAATTAAGGTAATTAAATCACCAATTAATAAAATATATTGTTTATTATCTTTTCCAAAAGGATTTTTATTTTGCCAAACATCAATATGAAACCCTAGATAAATATCACTTTCATTAACTGTAAAATTATTATTAGTATGTGTATCTTTAATTACTTTATAAGTTTGACCTATACCTATTTTAAAATAAATAGGTAAATTCATAGTCAAGTCACTTAAATAATTAATCTTAATATTATTATCTTTAATTTTGTAATTATGAGGATTTGAATCCCAATAACTATATTCATAATTATAAAATCCATAATCAATAATGACAGAATCGCCATCTTTGAAAAACCAATCTCCGCTAAAAAGCTTTCCAAACATAATCAATATTAAAACTAATTTTTTCAATTTGTACCTTTGATATTATTTTTGTAAAACTGTATCCTATTATCTTAATTTATTTATAAAATCTGAGAGTTCAATCCAGTTCATAACTAATTTATCATATTCAATTTTTTTACTGTTAATATTTTCTAGAATTGATATTATTGGCAAATTTAATTCATCAATATTTAGAGGTTTGGAAATATTGTCCAGTTCTTGAATAATTAGCTTTAAACTTTCAATTCCATCAGGATTTAAACTCGCCTCTAGCTTTTCTTTTGAATTATCAAATAGTCTTAAAAAACTATTTACAATATCTTGAAATAAAATATCTGGTAATGAAGAATGATTTAAAGATGAAACAAATAAGCGAACTTCTTTAACATCAAATTTTAAAGTCGCACCTCCACTATTTATCTCTTTATTTAATATTATTATTTTCTTGTAAATTGAATCTACATCTTTAAAAAGCTCCGAACTCTCACGATAATAACTACTGTAAATTTTATCCAATATATTATATATGTCCATAATTCTTAAATTAAAACTTAACCCTTTTAACATAAAAACAGCATTTTTTATATCTTTTATTCTATGATTTTCTAAATTATCATAAATATATGGCTTGAGATGATTTATATGATGAATGAAATCTATCAAAAAATCTATCAACACATCTTTTTTAATATGTAGCTCTTTTGCAACCTCATCAATAATATAATTATCTGAATTAAAAGTTTTATGAAACTTATTTTGTGATGTTAATTCAATTTCAGAATCAGCACCATTTTGAAAGATGAGGTCTATTTCATCTTGCTCTAAAGGAAAACTTTCATTTTTAGGTTGTGAGTTTGAAGTCGCACCACTAGATAATAAAGATTCAATATTCAGAGTTTCCTCTGCTTTTCTATCTATATTTACCTTATCCTCTATTTCAAATGATTTTAAAAACTCTTCAGGGGACTGAATAGCTTGTGTCTGCTTTTCACTTTGCTTAGTTTCCATATTAATTTCTACTGAATTAAACTCTTCTTCAGAACTTTCATCAAATGAAAATTTATCAGATTCTTTTTTTTGAGCTGGTGGTTTTTGTTTATTATTTTCAGAATCTCCAAAAGAAAAAGTTGGAGAATCATCTTCAAATGTAGATTCTTCAGTTGTAATAAAACTTTCTTCGTCAGAAACATGATATTCATCTTCATCTACATAGTATGAAACATTTTCATCTTGGTTTATTTGAAAAGATGTATCATCAATTTCAAAACCGTCCATTTCATAGTCTTCCATTGTTTTGATTTTAATCAAATAGCCCTTTTCATTATTTTCAATAAAATAATAGGGTTCAATAGAAAACTCTATTTTGTAATGGCTACCATCTCCACTTTTAATAATAACTTGAGCTTTATCTATATTTTGGAGAATAAATTCAATCCAAGATAGATACTGAAAATTATAAACAAAACCTTTTTTTTCTACAAATAAATTTGCAATATCTCCATTTGCTCTATATTTCAAAGCATTAAAAGATGGAAAATCTAATCTTTTAACATAGGAATCACTTATTCCAATAAACTCATAACTGCTATTATAAATAATCATTTATTCCACCTTTTAATTTTTGTTATTGAATTACAAAATCAGTAAAGAAAACATTATTTATTTTGCCGTCTTTAAGATTTATATTAATTTCAGAAACAATCTGGTCTTTGAATTTCTCTTTACCTTTTTCAGTAGAGATTTCTGCCAAAGTCTTTGAACTCGCAATCCTGATAATAACATCTCGTAAAACAGGGATTTTTGTCCCAATTTCCTCTTGAAGTTCTTCATCTTCTAATTCAAGATTCACTTTTACTTTTAAATATCGTCTGCCATTTTCACTAAGCAGATTTACAATAAAAGTATCCATTTCCATCATTGGTCCAACTGTCAAACTAGATTTTCGTCTATAAGTTTTAGTTGATTGTCCATCTTGATTATTTGAATTAGACTCATTTTGAACCGAGCTACCTTGTTGCTGTTGTTCCTCATCGCCACCTGAAAGAATAAATGCAAGAATTCCCCCAATTACCAATAAAACGACAAGAAAACCAGCAATAATAATTAGCATCATATTACTTTTTTTCTCGACAACCTCTTCTTTTTTCTCTTCCTCTTTTTCCTGTTCTTCAGCCATTGAAAAAACCCCTTTCTATGTTTTTATTAAGTGTATTTTAGCAAGAAATTAACAAATTACATTACGAAAACTGACGGCACAATTAACGGATATTTCTTATATTTTCTATAAAGATGTTTCCGCACAACATTTTTCAAATCGTGTTCTAAAGCTTTTGGATTATCCAAAAGATGAGGTTTCAAATTATCGATAAAAGTTTCAAGAATATTCGTTAATTCAGTCGCAAGATGTTTCTCATATTTTTCAGAAACTAAACCAAAGTTTGTAACCATTGGTTTTGTGATTAACATATGTTCATCTTTTGAGATTTGAGCAACTAAAACAACGATTCCATCTAAAGCTAACTTTTGTCTATCCATAACAATATCAGCTTCAATTTTAATATTGTTTTGATTATCAATAAAAGTTTTTCCACTTTTTACATGCTTAACTTTTTTGATAAATTTAGGGTGAAGTTCGATTTGGTCACCATCTTTCATAATAAAGATATTTTTTTCTGGAACTCCACAACTTTTTGCTGTTTCTCGATGAGCATTTGTATGGTTGTACTCTCCATGAACAGGTAGGAAAAATTTCGGATTGACCAATCTCAACATTAGCTTTTGGTCTTCTTGGGCTGCGTGACCTGAAACATGAATATTTTCAACTTTGTTATAAACTTTTGCACCTAAAAGCTCAAGATAATTTATAATTGTAGAAATTGAAGCTTCATTCCCTGGGATTGCTCGAGCTGATAAAATAATAGAATCGGTAGGTTTGATTTTTACCATTCTATGCTCATTACGAGAAATTCGATATAAAGCGGAATTTGTTTCACCTTGAGAACCAGTTGTCACAATCAGAATCTCATTATCTCGGTATCGGTTGAGTTGATGAGGTTCGATAAAAATTTCTTCATTTAAACGAATATAATCATATTGAATTGCTGTCTCGATATTTCTTTCCATCGAACGACCAATTACACAAATCTTACGATTATATTTTAAACCCGCAGCGATTGCTTGATAAACTCTATGAATATTTGAGGAAAAAGTACTCATAATAACTCGCCCTTTGCTTTGAGAGAAAATTCTATCAAATACAGGCAAAATCACATTTTCACTTTTTGTCATTCCAGCATTATGCGAATTTGTAGAATCACTTAAAAGTGCTAAAACTCCTTTTTCTCCATAATGTGCAAATCGGTGTAAGTCAGTTGGATAACCGTCAATCGGACTATGGTCAAACTTGAAATCTCCCGTATGAATAATTGTTCCAGCTTCAGTTGAAATTGCTAAAGATGACGAATCGATAATCGAGTGAGTCATATGAATCCATTCAACTTTAAAATCATTACCAATTTGTACAATATTTCGTCGTTCGACAGGTCGGAAATAACTTTTAAAATGAGTAATTTTATGCTCTTGAAATTTATTCAAAATCATAGCTAACGGAAGCGGAGTCGCATAAAGTGGAAATTGAAACTCTTTAAACAGATATGGAGTTGCTCCAATATGGTCTTCGTGTCCGTGAGTGATAAGAAGCCCAACAACTTTATCCTGAATCTGACGAATATAAGTAAAGTCGGGAATTAAAATATCGACTCCGTGCATATCTTCAGTTGGAAAGCTCAAACCCATATCTACAATAATTGCTTCATTTTCAGTCTCAAAAATTGTAATATTTCCACCAATTTCAGCTAAACCACCTAACGGAGTAATTCTAATTTTTGCATTGGTATTAAAATCTAGTTTTTGAAAACTGTTCAATCTATTATATTGAACTTGCTGATTTCTTTCGATAGTTGGGCGAAGTAAAGATTCCATTTGAGTAAATGGAACTTTATAATCGATACCAACCATATTATGAGTATCTAAAACTTCACTTTGAGAAACTCTAGATTTTTGATAACCGCCAATTTTTTGAGGCTTATAATTATTATTACCTTTTTGGCGATTTGGATTATTCCGATTTACACGGTTATTCTTACCCGCTTTTTTAGGCTCTCTTGGTTGATTACCATTTTTTTGAGTTTTTGAACTCACTTCTTTTGGAATAACCTTATTGTCGTCTGTTTTCTCTTTGACTGGTGGAGTGTAGCCTTTATTACTGTTCGGTCGTTTTGACCCCTCTTTTTCTTTCTCTTCCAATATCTGAACCCTCTAAAATAGTATAGATTTGGTGATAATCTATTGTTTTCACCTGATGAGGTCTTATTGATTGATTTAGATTCATATCTTGAAATAGAGCTTGAATTTTCTCTTTTTCATACCTGCTAGATAAATTTTTTGCCAAAGTTTTTCTAGGCTGTTTAAAAGCATACTTCAAAAAATCCTGAAACTCGGGAAGTATGCTATTTCCATTTTTCTGAAATTCTATAACAGTAGAATTCACTTTTGGAGGCGGTTCAAAAGAGTTTGGAGGAGCATCAACAACAAACTGAACTGTGCTGACCGATTGTGCAATTACGGATAATGCACTAAACTCTTTATCGCCAACATTTGCCAAAAACTTATCGGCAACCTCTTTCTGAATCATAACTGTAATATTTTTATTTCGCTTATCGTTTAGAGCTTTAAAAATAATTTTGGTAGCTACATAATACGGCAAATTAGCAACAATCTTATAATCGTTGTCTAAAAGCGAATCGCCGTCCCAAAAATCTAAGACATCTCCACAAATAAGTTTAAATTTTCCATTTTTAAGTTCGGAAACAAACTTTTCTTTAAGATATTTACATAAATCTAAATCAATTTCAAATGCAACCACATCTTGAGATTTTAATAAATATTGTGTTAAATCACCCAACCCAGCCCCAATTTCGACTAAAGTATAATCGTTCTTGGGAATCGCTTTGACGATTGTATTTACAATATTTTCATCTTTTAAAAAGTTTTGACCAAATCTTTTTTTTGCTTTTATCATTTTAGAATCCAGCTTCTAGTTCTTGAAAATATCGATTTTCACTATGTCCAGTTTTCATCTCTTGAAATTGAACATCAGCTTTATGAACAGAAATTCTTTGAACAATCTTTTGTAATCTCTTTTGGTTAAAGTTTAGAATTAAATCTTTATTAATACAACTTTTACCGAAAACTCGATTCACCTCATCTTTATAAACAATTTTACTATATTTTATATTAAAACGGACAAAATCATTTAATTCTCGGCTATGTCGAAATTGTTTGAGAACATTTTTATCAAAGTCTGACTCAATATTGGTAATGCTTTGATAAATTGCTTTTTCGTTCAAAGTTTTTAACTCATATTGTAAATTTCCTAATAAATTAACTTTCAACCTATTTATATTTCTATAATCTCCATCAACTACCGCAAAAGTACAGACTTTATCTGATTCACTTTGATAATACCAATTTGGAGCTCCATCAATTTCAATAGTTTGAGTTGTATTCAAATATTGATTAAACATAAAACCTGCTAAAGTTTTAATTAAAGTTAAGGCGATACCTTCTAACATAAAAATCCCAATTTCTTAAACATATCGTCAAGATTATAAAATAACTAAGCAGATATATTTTTTAATTCTTCATAAGCCCAATTTATTAATTTTGTTTTTTCTGACATCTCTTCTTGAATGTGATGTTCAGCTGTGATAAATTTATCAGGGTGACACTTTTTTATTAGAGATAAATAAGCTTTTCTAACTTCTCTGATTTCTGTGTTTGGCGATACCCCTAAAACTGAAAGGGCTGAATGTTGAGAATTCCTACTATTTGTATAATCTGAATACTCTAAATTCTGCACATCAAAAAATATATGAATAAATTTTTTCATCATTGTAAAGCAAACCATTGGCAAATCCTTTAATTATAAAACATAATATAACTAAATATTATTAATATACAATTAATTCAATTTGATAATCTAGATTTATTTAATGATTTGACTATTTTCAAATTTCCAAACCTCATCATCAATTTCTGAAATCAGTTTTTTTGAGTGAGTTGAAATAATATAAATATATTTATCTCGATTCTTTTTCAGAATTTCAATAATGATTTTTTCGCCGATTTCGTCAAGTCCGCTAGTTGGTTCATCTAAAACTAAATATTTTGGATTTCCAATCATCGCTAAAGCTAAGCTTAATCTTTGTCGCATACCTTTTGAATATTCTCGGATTGCCGTTTTTGATGAAATTTCCAATGAAACTTCATCTAATATTTTTTGAGAATCAATTTGAGTATTTCGCAAAGATGCTACGGTTTGAATATAGTCGTTTGCATTTAGGTTTGTGTCAAACATCGCAATTTCAGGCGAATATCCAAACTCTCCGTTTTTTAAAGGCTGAAATTTATCTTGAAAGTTTTTAATAAATGGGTGTTGTTCTGATGAGGTGTAAAAGCCTAAAATATAATTGATAA
>Ga0256827_10003223_pt1 | contig 10401 bp, 9 predicted proteins | sample CV84metaG_FD_185977 | JGI IMG/M metagenome (GOLD analysis project Ga0256827, IMG submission 185977) | Hydrothermal vent microbial communities from East Pacific Rise, Pacific Ocean - CV84 | ecosystem: Environmental > Aquatic > Marine > Hydrothermal vents | place: Pacific Ocean: East Pacific Rise...
AACATTTGTAAATGCAAACTTATAAGTACATATGTTTTAAAAAGTTTGCATTTACAATAGCGTATTTTGAATTAAGTAGCTTTGTAATAACTTGTTATGTGTTTCTCAGCAGACCCTAATTGGATATTGGACATTGAGTGTCCATCGGTTGGATATTTACTTGTATGTGAGTTTTCAATCTCCCTAGCCCTCTTCTCCAAGAGGGAATTCGCCATTATTAGCAGTAGTACTAACTTTCAACTTTTAACTTTCAACTTTTTCCCTTTCCCCCTTTCAATTTTTTAAAAACAGAAAACTTGTTATCTTTACTGCATGGTATTAACAATTAGTATTTATTTTATAATTTTCTTTTTACCATCGTTGGCAGTATTTATTTATAAGGCTATTGAATGGAAAAAAAAATCTAATAGAAGTTCTTTTTATAGTTTTATTGCATCAGAATATAAATCGGTTATTTTTGTTATAATAATTGTAATTCCTACTCTTTTTATATCTTCTAAAGCCTTTAGAAAAGAAGAGTTTAAAAACAATAAGGAATTAATAGAATACTATAAAAAAACAAAAAATTATCAGAAATTAGAAAAAATTTATACCGATTTAGTTTTACTAGATTCTCTTAATATATCTAATAACTATAACAGAATATATTATCATTATAAAATAACTAAATCATTGCAAAATTCAAAAAATTACAATGATTTTGATATGAATAGTTTCTATAAAAATTTTGAAAGTAATACTAATATAAAAAGTAACGAAATATATAATCTTTATTTGTTTATATCTAATTATTTTAATGATAAAGTAAAAGCTAAAGAAATTTATTTTGAAAAAAACTTATCAAAAATAAAGTATACAAACTATTATATGTCGTTACTTATCAAAAACGATTTTGAAAAAAGCAAACATTATTTATTAAAAGAAATAGAAAATAATGGTTTAGTAAAAACATCTTATATTCAGCTTGCAAATTTAAGTATTACAAACAAAAAATATAATGTTGCATATAAAATAATTTCTAATAAAAACACCGAAAATTATATTCCTTTATATTTAAAAGCAAATATAGAATTTCTTAATGGGCATTATTTAAAATCTTTAATTACAGAGTATTACCGCTCATATAAAGAAACAACAAAAATAGGATTTGTTGCAGCTTTTTTAATAATGCTTATTTGGTTTGTGTTTTTATATAGAATGGATATTTACGAAAAAGAAAAGATATCACTTCTGGTTTTTATATTTGTTTTTGGTGCATTATTAGCTAATGTTTCGCTTTTAGTTTATGATTATTTTCATTTTTATTTAAACTTTTATTTAACCGGTAATAAAATAAACGATTTACTTTTTGCCATATTTGGCATAGGTTTTATTGAAGAAACAATTAAATTAATACCGTTTTTATTTATATATCTCTTTTTAAGAAAACAATTAAACGAGCCTTACGATTATTTGCTTTTTATAATGATTTCGGCACTTGGATTTTCATTTGTAGAAAACATGATGTATTTCGACAAAGGTGTAATTCATACAATTTCTGTTAGAGCTGTTGTAAGCTCAATAGCTCATCTTTTTTTCTCGGCAACATTGGTTTACGGAATAATTTTGTATAAATATAAATACAAAAAACTTGCTTGGTTTTTTGTTCCATTATATTATATTTTAGCCATTCTATCGCATGGTTTTTTCGATTATTTTTTATTTTTTAATTATGAAATTATTTTTGCTTTTTATTTTCTTATTATAACAAAAATATTTTTAACCTATATAAATAATGCACTAAATAATTCAAGTTTTTTCGATTATCATATTAAATTAAATACAAAAAAAACAAGACAATTTTTGGCAGTAGGATTATCAGTAATTTTTGCTTTAGAACATTTTTATTCTTCGTGGTATTATAATCGCAATAGTTTATATAATCAATCGGATATTTTTTTATTGCCAAGTATTTTTGTATTAATATTTTTAGCCGATAATTTTTCGCATTTCGATTTGGTTAAAGGCAAATGGAAGATATTTGATTTAACATTAAATTCAAAAAAATTATATAGTAGCGAGGGTAATTATATAAACTATAGAATATTGTTTTTGGCTCACTCTAACGGAAAAACAATAAAAAAACTTTTTTCTGAAAACAAAAGAGGTTTAATAATTGACAGAATTAGTATTATTTATTCATCGCTATGGACCAAAAAAGATACAATTATAGAAAACGATTGGTATGTTGTGCAACTAGAAGAACCTATTAAATTTGAGAATAAAACTATTACAAAGCTTGTGATAAACTTTGAATCTAAAGCTGTAACTTTGTTTTTAAACAACGAAAAAGCTTATTTAATGCTAATTAATAATGAAGATGAACTTAAATTAGATAATTATAGAACAAATTTTAGATTGCTAGGAAGAATAGATATTTTAAAAGTGATAAGAGCCTAATCGTTAGGTACATATAAGTGAACAAGATCAACATTAGCTCTTTCAAGCAATTCTAAACCATCTGTTTGTCTATATTTTTCGGAAAAAACAACACGTTTAATTCCCGATTGAATAATTAATTTAGAGCATTCTATACATGGCGATGTGGTAACATAAAGCGTTGCTCCTTGACTGCTATTACTAGATTTTGCTACCTTAGTTATTGCATTTGCTTCGGCATGTAGAACATAATCTTTTGTGTCACCTGCCTCATTTTCGCAAATATTCTCGAAACCTTCGGGTGTTCCGTTATAACCATCAGAAATAATCATTTTGTCTTTAACAATTAATGCTCCAACTTTTCGCCTGTTACAATAAGAATTTTCTGACCAAACATTTGCCATTCGCAAATATCTTGTATCTAGTTTTACTTGTTTTTCTGCTTTATCCATTATTCATATATTTTTACTAAAGGGGGGCTTTTTATTAAGAATTTTCTTTCAAAAAATAAAGATAATTAATTGATATTAAATTGTATATGAAAATATTATTGAAAAGCTAAAATAAAATTAGCGTAATATTTATATGCTAATTGCAATGGTATTACGCTAATTTTAAATTTTTTGTTAAAATAATCTTTCTATTAAATCAACAACTCTATTAGAATATCCCCATTCGTTATCGTACCAAGAAAGAACTTTTGCAGTTTTTCCTATAACCATTGTACTTAATGCATCAAAAATTGATGAGTGTGGATTGTGGATAATATCAACAGAAACAATAGGATCTTCGGTGTATTCTAAAATACCTTTCATTGGTCCTTGTGCAGCTTTTTTCATTGCAGCATTAATTTCTTCTATTGAAGCTTCTGTTTTTAAATTAACTACTAAATCGACTAAAGAACCTGTTGGTGTGGGAATACGTGTTGCCATTCCGTCAAGTTTGCCGTTAAGTTCAGGAATAATTTTTCCTACCGCTTTTGCAGCTCCGGTTGTAGTAGGTATTTGCGATACAGCTGCACTTCTTGCACGACGTAAATCGCTATGCGGTGCATCTAATATCATTTGGTCGTTTGTGTATGCATGAATTGTATTCATTAAACCATTTTCGATACCAAAAGTATCGTTAAGAACTTTAACCACAGGAGCTAAACAGTTTGTAGTACAAGATGCGTTTGAAACACAAATATCATTCTCTTTGTCTAAATCTTTGTCGTTAACTCCAAGAACAATCATATTATCAATTTCGTCTTTTGCAGGAACAGTTAATAAAACTTTTTTTGCTCCATTTTTTAAATGATCGCCATAACCTCCTTTTTCACTTTCTCTTTTTGTGAAAACACCGGTTGCTTCAATAACAATATCAGGAGTTTCTGCCCATTTAATTTCTGCTGGATTTCTATCGGCAGTAATTTTAATTTTTTTACCGTCAACAATTAAATTGTTATCATCAAAATCTACTGTGCCATTATATTTTCCTTGAGTAGAATCATATTTTAACAAATGAGCCAAAGTTTTAGTATTAGTTAAATCGTTAATACCTATAACCTCAATATTATCACGCTCTTGAATAATTTTGAAAACATTTTTTCCAATTCTTCCAAATCCGTTTATTCCAACTTTTATTTTTGACATCTTTTTAAATTTTATTTTTGTACGACAAAGGTAAATTAATTACTAAAAAGTACAAAGCAAAAAGTAAAAAGTATCACACGGATTAACAAGTTTTATAGATTTTATAATATCTTTGCTTTAAAATTTATAATCAAATGGTTTTATTTCTTAAAAAAATTCCTAAAAGTATATTTCTATTAATAAGTATTTCAATTTTTGTTTTTGTTTTCCCTTTGTTTAAACATTCTCAATTTGTAGAATTGTTTAATACTATTCAATATTCATTAATTCTACTGTCTGTTTTTTCAATTATTGATAATAAAACCCGTTTTCTTCGTTATATGATTTTAACAGCGGTAATATTAATTTGGTTGATGTATTACTCCGATTATAGTTTAAACAAATATATTGCTTTTAGTTTTTCAATTGTAGTTTTTGTAATTGCCACAATAACAATGATTAAACAGATTGTTTCGAGTAAAATAGTTTCAGCAAAAGTTATTGTAGAAACAATTTGTGGATACTTGCTTATTGGAATTATTTTTGGGTTTTTAAATTCAATTTTATTATGGGGAAATCCTAATGCATTAGGAGTAGATGAACACAGAACAGTTTCTGATATAATGTATTATAGTTTTATAACTGTAACAACTATAGGCTATGGAGATGTTTCACCGCTAAGTCCCGCAGCAAAATCATTAAGTATTTTGTTTGGTGTTATTGCCCAGCTTTATCTTACAATTATTATGGCTTTAATAATTGGTAAATATCTTAATGAGAAAAAAGAATAATAGACTATAAACTTGTGGTTCATAGGTTTAAATTTGGGATTAGATTTTAAATAGAGCTTGTCCATAAACACAGCCTCCAATACTGTCAATATCAGCACCTGTAACACTTGCAAGGGTATTTATTTTGTTTTCTATGCGAAGAACACCAAGCAATCCAAAAATTAAAGATTCTTTAAAATCAATAATCTTTTCTTCGGGAATAATTATTTGTTTTTCTGTTTTTTGCCTAATTAATTCTAACAAAAATTTGTTATAAGTTCCACCGCCCGAAAAAAGAATATTTTCTCCTTTTTCTGAATTAACCGAATTTGCAATTTGTATGGCAATATGCTCGTAAATAGTACGCATTTTGTCAGAATCAGATATTAAGAACTGTAACAAACAATTTGTAAAATATTTTTCAAGCCATTCTTTGCCAAGAGATTTAGGATAAGAATTTTTGTAATAATCTAAATTGTTTAAACTATCTAAAAGTTCTTTATTTATATTTCCTTGTTTGCCAAGATTTCCATCTTCATCAAAAATTTTATTCTGTTTTTTGGCAAATTCGTTTAACACAATATTTACAGGACAAATATCATAAGCATAACGAATATTGTTTTTATCGAAAGAAATATTTGCAAATCCGCCAAGATTTATACAAAAATCGTAATCAGGAAAAAGCAACTTATCTCCAATAGGCACAAGAGGTGCACCCTGCCCATTTAGGGCTACATCTAAAGTTCTGAAATCGCCAATAGTTTTAATTTTAGTTTCAGCGGCAATGTAAGCAGGATTTCCGAGCTGAAAAGTTAAGTTTATTTCTGGTTGATGAAAAATTGTATGCCCGTGTGAGGCAATAAAATCAACATTTTTAATATTATTTATTTTAATAAAATTATTTACTTTTTTACCAAGATAACTACCATAAAAATTATGAGATTTTAATAATTCTATACCAAGAGCATTTTTAACATTCTCGAACTCATGCAATATATCATCTTCATATTTAATTGTTTCGGCATATTTTATATTAAAATTGATATTATTATCATTAAAATTAAATACTATATATGCAATATCTAAACCATCTAAAGATGTTCCCGACATCAAAGCTATAACTTTATATATCTTCATATTTTATGTTAAATAACTACTTTAAAATTTAGCATAAAAGTAATAAAAATTGTATATTTGCCTAAATTTAAGCGAAAAAGTATAAAAAATCACCACTTTTTTAACAAAAACTATTAAAAATTAAAAATAAGTCGTTATGGAATTTGGATTTACAGAAGAACACCAAATGATAAAAGATGCAGCAAGAGATTTTGCAAATCAAGAATTGTTACCTGGTGTAATTGAAAGAGATGATAATGGGATTTTTCCTACAGAGCAGATAAAAAAAATGGGGGAACTTGGTTTTCTTGGAATGATGGTTGACCCAAAATATGGTGGAGGTGGAATGGATACTCTTTCGTATGTTTTGGCAATGGAAGAAATATCTAAAGTTGACGCTGCTGCTGCTGTGGTTATGTCTGTAAATAACTCGCTAGTATGCTGGGGGATAGAAAAATACGGAACAGAAGAACAAAAACAAAAATATTTAGTACCACTTGCAAGCGGTGAGGTTATTGGTGCATTTTGTTTATCGGAACCAGAAGCAGGTTCTGATGCTACAAAACAACGTACAACAGCTATTGACAAAGGAGACCATTATCTTTTAAACGGAACTAAAAATTGGATTACAAATGGTAAAAGTGCAAAATATCATATTGTAATTGCACATACACACCCAGAAAAAGGACATCATGGAATAAATGCTTTTATTGTAGAAAACGATTGGAAAGGTTTTGAAGTAGGTCCAAAAGAAAATAAAATGGGTATGCGTTCGTCTGATACTCACTCAATTATGTTTAACGATATGAAAGTGCCAAAAGAAAACCGTATAGGCGACGATGGGTTTGGTTTTTCTTTTGCTATGCAGATTTTAGCAGGCGGTAGAATTGGTATTGCTTCTCAAGCATTAGGAATTGCACAAGGTGCTTTGGAGCGTTCAATTCAATATTCTAAAGAACGAAAAGCATTTGGTAAACTTTTAGGATATCATCAATCTGTTGCTTTTAAACTTGCCGATATGGAAACTGAAATTGAATCGGCAAGATTATTAATTTTTAAAGCTGCATGGTTAAAAGATCAGCATAAAGATATAAATCACGCAAGTGCATTAGCAAAATATAAAGCTGCCGAAACTGCAATGAAAGTTACAACCGAAGCTGTTCAAATTCATGGGGGATACGGATATGTAAAAGAATATCACGTAGAAAGATTAATGCGTGAAGCTAAACTTACACAAATTTATGAGGGAACTTCTGAAATTCAACAAATTGTTATTTCTAGAGGTTTGTTAAAATAATATTTAGGGTCTGCTGAAAATCTCTGAGTAAGCATAAAACTATGATTTTAACATTTGTAAATGCAAACTTATAAGTAGATATATTTTAAAAAGTGTGCATTTACAATAGCGTATTTTGACTTAAGTAGCTTTGTAACAACCTAATATGTGTTTTTCAGCAGACCCTATTTAAACAAAAGACCATTGCTTAATTGCAATGGTCTTTTGAATTAATTTCCATTAAAAATAAAACTATTTTTCTAAATCATCAAAATCGACATTAGTAAATTCATTAGTCGATTTTTCTTCTTGGTTTATTTCTCCTTGATTTTTAGAGATAAACTCAACTACTTCGCTTAATCCATTAGAAAATTTTTCAAAATCTTCTTTATATAAAAAGATTTTATGCTTTTCGTAAAAAGCTTTGCCATCATCAGTAAATTTTCTTTTACTTTCGGTAATAGTTAAATAATATTCGTCTTTTTTTGTTGCTTTAACATCAAAAAAATATGTTCTTTTCCCTGCTCTTACAGCTTTTGAGAAAATTTCTTTTCTCTCAAACTTTTCTATGTCTTCTTTTCTTTCTTCTGCCATCTCTTCCGTTTTAACAAAACACAGCACAAAAGTATAAATTTATTATTATAAAGACTAATTTTACCTTTGTTTAAATTAAACGAATTATAAATTCACTACGTTCTTTATAGTCATTTGATTATCTATCGGTATAATACATATTTGAAACATCAGTAATTTTGAAATTAAATTGCTATTAAAAACTGTTAAATATTCATATTCTTTACCTTAATTTAAATGGATTGAGAATATAAGCTTAGTGTAAAAAAAAGATTAAAAAGAGTTAGCTTTAGGGGAATGTTGATTACTCATTAAGAATTATACTCATTTAATTGCAAATTATTATTATTTTTGAAGAATTAATAAAGATTGTAATAATATTTAAACTTACAAACTTTAAACTTTATGAATTTTAAACTTTATAGATATGATACCAAAAGACGAATTTAAAAAATATGCAACCAAGCATATGGGAATAAGCAGCTTATCCCTAGACAAATACACCTCAATTCAAAACAATTGGGTTTCGCCAACAATTATAGAAGAACGCCAAATGAACATTGCCACAATGGACGTTTTTTCACGTTTAATGATGGATAGAATCATTTTTTTAGGTTCGGCAATAGACGACCATGTTGCAAATATTATTCAAGCACAACTTTTATTTTTAGAGTCAACCGACCCAAGTCGTGATATTTCAATTTATTTAAATTCGCCGGGTGGTGGTGTTTATGCAGGTTTAGGCATTTACGATACAATGCAATATATTAGTTCTGATATAAATACAATTTGTACAGGAATGGCAGCTTCTATGGCAGCAGTTTTAATGACAGCCGGAACAAAAGGAAAGCGTTCTGCATTACCACATTCTCGTATAATGATACATCAACCAATGGGTGGGGCATCGGGTCAAGCTTCTGATATTGAGATTACTGCCAGAGAAATACAAAAATTAAAGAAAGAATTATACGAAATAATTTCTAAACACTCCGGAAAATCTATGAAACAAGTAGAAAAAGATGGAGATAGAGATTTTTGGATGACTGCCACAGAAGCAAAAACTTATGGTATGATTGATGAAATTTTAATTAGAAATAATAAAAAGTAGAAAGTTCATAAAGTAGAAAGTTCATAAAGTTGAAAGTTCATAAAGTTAAAAGTTAATATGACAAACATTAAGAACTTTAAAAACTTTAAAAACTTGACAAACTTTATAAACTTTAAGAACTTGACAAACTTGACAAACTTTATAAACTTGACAAACTTTAAGAACTTTATAAACTTGACAAACTTGACAAACTTTCAACTTTATAAACTTGACAAACTTTAAACTAAATAATTATGGATAAATGTTCGTTTTGTGGCAGACCAAGAAAAGAAGTAAAAATATTAATACAAGGAGTTGATGGATATATTTGCGAATATTGTGTTGAACAGGTAAATGATATAATAAAAGAAGAATTTACTGCAATTTCAAAAAAAGATAAATCAAAAATTAAACTTAGTAAACCATCAAAGATTAAAGCATTTTTAGATGAATATATTATAGGTCAAGATGCTGCAAAAAAATACATTTCAGTTGCGGTTTATAATCATTATAAACGACTGTTAAATCAAGATTTAAAAAATGATGTAGAGATTGAAAAATCTAATATTATTATGGTTGGTGAAACAGGTACAGGAAAAACCTTAATTGCAAAAACTATTGCAAAAATGCTTGATGTTCCATTCACTATTGTTGATGCAACTGTTTTAACAGAAGCAGGTTATGTGGGCGAAGATATCGAAAGTATTTTAACTCGCTTATTGCAATCTGCCGATTATAACGTAGAAAATGCACAACGAGGAATTGTTTTTATTGATGAGATAGACAAAATTGCACGAAAAGGTGATAATCCTTCAATAACAAGAGATGTTTCTGGCGAGGGTGTGCAGCAAGGTTTACTTAAATTGTTGGAAGGTTCAATAGTAAATGTTCCACCACAAGGTGGGCGTAAACACCCCGATCAAAAAATGATACCGGTAAATACAAAAGATGTACTTTTTATTTGTGGTGGTGCTTTTGACGGAATAAATCGGAAAATAGGAAACCGTTTAAACACACAAGCAGTAGGTTTTGGGGCAAAAGATAAATTAGATAAAATAGATTTTGATAATATTTTGCAATATATAGCACCTCAAGATTTAAAATCTTTTGGCTTAATTCCTGAAATTATCGGTCGTTTACCTGTTTTAACTTATCTAAATCCATTAGATAGAGAAACATTAAAAATGATTTTAACTGAGCCAAAAAATGCACTTATTAAACAATATGTTAAGCTTTTTGAAATGGATAAAATAAAACTAGATTTTAAAGAAGATGCTCTTGATTATATTGTTGATATAGCTGTAGAATACAAGCTTGGAGCTCGTGGTTTGCGTTCTATTTGCGAAAATGTTATGACTGATGCTATGTTTGAAATGCCTGATAAGAAAGCACAAAAACTTTCTATCGACAAAAAATATGTTGAACAGAAAGTTAATAATATTAGTATGAAAAAATTGCAGAGTGCATAGAATAGATTTTTAGATATAAGATTTTAGACATAAGACTAAAAATTATAAAATTATGAGATATTTTATTTCCTCTTCGCCA
>Ga0256827_10003224_pt1 | contig 10399 bp, 7 predicted proteins | sample CV84metaG_FD_185977 | JGI IMG/M metagenome (GOLD analysis project Ga0256827, IMG submission 185977) | Hydrothermal vent microbial communities from East Pacific Rise, Pacific Ocean - CV84 | ecosystem: Environmental > Aquatic > Marine > Hydrothermal vents | place: Pacific Ocean: East Pacific Rise...
AATAGTTTGTTGCAAACAAATATAAATTAGAATATTCTTTTAGATTTAATTCTTCGACGCTTGCAGCGAACAAAACCAAGCTTGCAAGCTCAACCTAGTTAAATATTTGTTCCTTAAATTACACCTCGTCCGCTTGCGGCAAGCTTGTTAACTTAAGTTTAAATTACTGTTAACAGTTATTATTATATCTTTGCTTCTAATATAAATAAATCTTATTACTAAAAATAAAAAAATAATAAAGCTAAAAAACAGTATATTAGTGATATATTTATATGCGTATGTATAAAAAATGAATAAAAGTTGATATATTCAACTTTTACACTTATTTTTAATGAGAAAAATATTTAAGAAATGATTATTTTTATCAACTTAAAAAAAGAAGATAGAAGCTAAGATAAAGATAAAATTGTAATTGATTTAAAAATATAATTATTTGAATATTAATGAATTTAACTCTAAAAGAAATAAAAGAAATTAACACTGTTGTATTAAATAAATTTGGTATAGATTACTCAAATTATAGTATTATTTCGTTTAAAAACAGGCTGATAGAAGTGCTAAATACTAATAACATTAAAAGCTATCTAGAATTAATAGATAGAATAGAAAACGATAAACTATCATTAGATAAATTCACATCTCAACTTGCTGTACCATTTACAGAAATGTTTAGAGACCCTGCAATGTGGAGAGAATTAAGAGACCGGATATTACCAAAAATAAATGGTAAAATAAGAATTTTTATCCCTTCTTGCACAAGTGGAGAAGAGTTAATTAGTTTGTTGATTTTATTAAAAGAAGAAAATATACTCGAAAATGCAAAAATAACAGTTAGCACATGTTCTAAATCTATTATAGACACTGTAAAAAGAGCTGTTTTTACAGAAAAACAAATGGATTTAAACAAAGCTAATTATAAACGCTTTAAAGGTAAATTAGATTTAAATAACTATGCTACAGTTAATAATACAAAATATTATTTTGATGAGTTAATAAAAAACATTAACTTTATAGATTCAAGAATTTTAACGAACTCTAAATTACCAACAGGTCAAGATATTGTTTTATATAGAAACAAATTAATATATTATAACGTAAAAATGCAAAGCGAAATTCTTGATGTTATTAAAAATAGTGTTAGAACAAGTGGGTATTTAATAGTTGGAATAATGGAAAATATTTTCATATCAGAAGGAATGGATAAAGTTTTTAAATCAGTTTCAAAAACAGAGAAAATATATAAAAAGAAAATTTAATATAATTAATGGCTTATAAAGGTATAATAATAGGAGGAAGTGCAGGTAGTTTTCAGATTATAACAAAGATATTATCATCTTTGCCTACAAACTTTAAATATCCCGTTTTTTTGTGTTTGCACAGATTAAAACACGTAAGATCAGGATTTATCGAAGCACTTGAAATTAAATCTAAACTACCTATTGTAGAACCAGAAGACAAAACAATAATAAAAAAAGGAGTTGTGTATTTAGCACCATCAAATTATCATATGTATATAGATTATACACAACGCTTTTCTTTGTCAACAGAACCTGCAGTAAATTATTCACGCCCTTCAATAGACCTTTCTTTTTTTTCAGCATCAGCATCATACAGAGAAAAACTTGTAGGCATAATACTTTCAGGAGCAAATAAAGATGGAGCAAAAGGTATAGAAAGCGTAAAAAAACTAGGCGGTTTAACAATAGTTCAAGACCCAAAAGAAGCTCAGATTAAAACAATGCCCAATTCAGCTATTGAACTAATAAAACCTGATTATGTATTAACAACAGATAAAATATGTAAGTTTTTAAATGAACTAAATAAAAAAATATGAACAAAATAAACCTTATATCATTAATATTATTATTGCCAATAATTGGTAGTGCTATAATCTTGGTTTCAAACAAAATACCAAACTATAATATTGCTTTAGTATCAGTTATAACAATTAGTGCAATAATAATTGTAGTAATAAATATTTTTAATAAAACAGTTATAGAAAAAAAAGTTGAAGTTATAGTTGAAAAAAAAGTTTATATAGAAAAACAGCCAGATGTAAATGAGCAAACTAATGAAGCAGATGATTTAAAAAATGCAGTTAATTTAATAGATAATATTGATGATAAAACAAATAGAGAAGAATATGTAAACACTCAATTAAGTAAAATTGCAAAAAAAATAGATTTAGACCAAATAGTTTTTTATTTAAAACAAGATAATAACACCTATAAATTATTTGGTAAATACGCCTTAACAATGGAAAATAATTTAGAATTTTCTGTAGGAGAAGGTTTAAGCGGTCAGGCAGTTAAAGATAAAAAAGCATTGTATATAACCGATATTCCCGACGGTTACATTACAATTATTTCTGGTTTAGGAAAAGGAAATCCAAAATCATTATTTGTAGTTCCTGCATTTGTTGACGAAGACGTGGTTGGTTTAGCAGAATTTGCATCACTTAGCGAAATAACAACAAAAAATCGAGAATTAATTGAAATAATGGTTGAAAAAATGGCATTTAATTTAGTTAATGTAAAATAAAAATGACAGAAGAATATAACAATAATACATGTGGCATGTTTGGACTATCTTGCGAAACAAGAAAGTATCCAATATTTGGTATTGCTTTCGGTTTTACCTTCCCTCTTATGGCATGGGCATTCGATTTAATTTATAGATCTTATGGTATTACTCAAATATGGCAAATGCATGTAGAAAATCCTATGCATTTTATTATTGATATGGCTCCGGTAATAATAGGTATTACAGCCTATTTATTAGCTAAAAAAATACAAAAAGATCAAGGAAAACTAGAAGATTATATATACGAAAGAGAAAATTATTTAACAAAAATATCTTCATTTACAAAAGAAATAGGAAAAGGAAATTATTCTGCTGATACAATTAACGAAGAAGAAAAAAAAGATCCTTTATTTAAAGTTCTTACAAAAATGAAAGACGATTTGTCTTTTTCAACACAAAAAGAAAAAGAACAAAAATGGTTGATTACAGGAAAAGAAAAAATATCGTCAGTATTAAGAACACACACAGATTTAAACGATTTAGCTTATAATGTGTTAAAAACATTAGTTGATTACACAAATGTGATACAAGGAGCATTCTATATTTTCGACGAAGAAACCTCTCTGTTAAAAAACTATGCAAGCTACGCATACAGCAGAAAAAAATATATTAATCAAGAATTTAAAATAGGCGAAGGCTTAATAGGTCAAGCAGCTTTTGAACTAGACACTATTTACAGAAAAGAAATACCAGATTATTATGTAACAATTTCATCAGGTATTTTGGGCAATAAAAAACCCGGCAGCATTTTAATTGTACCACTTATTAGTGATGAAAAATTACGTGGAGTTATAGAAATAGCAGCAATAGAAGATGAAATACCTAAAAAAGTAATAGATTTTGTTGAAGATTTAAGTGATGTAATTGGACAAACATTATTTAATTTAACAATTAACTATAAAACTAACAGATTATTAGAAGAATCGCAGCGAATGACAAACGAGCTTCAAGAAAACGAAGAAGAGTTACGTCAGAATGCAGAAGAAATGATTGCAACACAAGAAGAATTAGAAAAAACAAATTCAGATCTTGAGATAAAAATAAACGAAGTAGAAGAAGCTCAAAACAGAATGTATACACTACTTGAGAATGCATCTGAAATAATTTCTATTTATGATAAAGATGGTGTTGTGAAATATGAAAGTCCTTCTGTATCAAATATTTTAGGATATACGCCAGAAGAAATAATAGGAACAAAAGGAATGAGTAAAGTTTCAGAAGAAACTAAGGATATTGTTGACAAATCTTTCGAGAAATTAATATCTAACCCAGAAGAATCTATAAAAGTAGAATTTCAATACTATAAAAAAGATGGAAATCTTGTGTGGTTAGAAAGTATAGGGCGAAATATGTTGCATAATTCTGCTATTGAAGGAATTATTTATAATACTAGAGACATAACAATTAGAAAATTAGCCGAAAGCGAACAACGCAAACGTGGACAAATGCAGGCTCTTTCAGAAAATAGTCCAGATTTAATACTTAGATTTAATTTAAAAGGAAAACTTTATTATACAAATCCTGTTTTTGAAAAATATTTTGATTTAAATGCCGAAACAGTTACAAATAAATCGCTTAAAGATATTAATATAGCTAATGAAGTAAAAAATATATTTAACGAAACCTTAGCTAAATTAAAAAAGACACCAAAAAAATTAGAAACAGAATTAGAGTTTGAAAGCTCGTTTGGTAAACGAATTGTTATTGTTAATTCAATTCCTGAATTTGACGAGAATAAAAAAATAGAAACAGTATTGTTTGTATTTCATGACATTACAGTTAGAAAAGAATTTGAAATAGAAATAGAAAACACAAATAAAAAAATTACAGAAAGTATCAACTATGCCAAAAGAATACAAGGAGCAATATTGCCAAAAACAGGAAATTTACAAAATAATTTCCCTAACTCTTTCATTTTTTACAAACCCAAAGATGTTGTAAGCGGCGATTTTCCATGGATGTTCGATAAAGGAGATTGTAATTATTTTGCAGCTGTTGATTGTACCGGACATGGAGTGCCAGGAGCATTACTTTCGTTTATTGCATATTTTTTATTAAATAATATTGTAGATCAAGAATACAACCAAACAGCATCTGATGTTTTAGATGAACTACATTTAAAAGTTAGAGAAACACTTAGACAAGAAGAAGAAGGAGCTAATAGCAGAGATGGAATGGATGTTGCTTTTTGTAAATACAATAAAAAAACTAATAAATTAGAATATTCAGGAGCTCACAGACCTTTATATTTAGTTAGAAACGGAGAGCTAATTCAATATAAAGGAGACCGAAAAGCTATTGGCGGAATACCTCATCATAAAAAAAGGGAACAGAATTTTACAAATTACGTAATAGACATAGAAAAAGGAGATAAAATATTTATTTTCTCCGATGGATTACCTGATCAATTAAATGATAAGACAAGGAAAAAGTATCAGGCAAAGCGAATTAGAGAAATAATAATAGAAAATAAAGATTTTTCTATGGCTAAATTTTCTAATTATTTTGCAAAAGATTTTGTAGATTGGAAAGGTAATTACAAACAAATAGATGATGTATTATTAATTGGAGTTGAATTTTAAAAAAATAAATTATGGCGGATAATAATTTAAACGATTTGTTTATTAATGCAGTGTTAGATTTTCACAATGTGATGCGTTCTAATGATATTAGTTTAGTGTACGAAGGTGAAATAACGCATAGTATAACAAAAGCATTTACTTCTTTAACAGAAAAGAAAATGGAAGAAGAAGAAGAAGAAGGCAAAATACAGAAAAAAGTTTTTCATGTAATGGTAGAGTGTTTGCAAAACATAAGTAAACACTCTGACAATAAGATTGATTCGTATTCTAAAGATGGAAGAGGTATTTTTATGGTACATAAAAGTAATGAAGAATATAAAATAACAACAGGTAATCTTATAGCAAAAGAAAAAGTAAATGATTTAAAAGAATCTTTAGACCTAATAAATAGTATGAATAAAGATGAACTTAAAGCACTATATAAAAAGCAAATTAAAGAAGGTAACTTATCCGAAAAAAAAGGTGCCGGTTTAGGTTTTATTGATATTGCACGTAAAACAGGTAACGATTTAGTTTACACATTTAAAAATGTAGATAGTGAAACTTCGTTTTTTATATTAACATCAATAATTAATAGATAAAAAAAGAATTATGGAAACTATAAAAATACAAGGTACAGACGATACCCCCGGAATAATTTTTGACGCAGAAAATAAAATATTTCAAATCTCAGGCAGATCAATGCCCGAAGATGTTACAGCTTTCTACGACCCTCTATTAACATGGCTCGATGAGTATGCTGAAATTGTAGATAGTAAAATAATTTTCGAGTTTAAATTAGAATATTTTAATACTGCTTCATCAAAACTATTATTAGATGTATTAATGAAACTAGAAGAAATGTTTGAAGCAGGAAAAGAAGTAAGTGTTAAGTGGTATTTTCCTGATGATGATGAAGATATGGAAGAAGCAGGGGAAGAATATGCCGATATTGTTGATGTTCCAATAGAGTTAGTTAGTTACGATGGTTAATGCTAAATATAACTAGAGCTTATAATTTTCTAACTTTGTTACACTGATATTAAAAATAATTTCAGTATAAAATTGATAAATTGACTTTTAATATTTTGCAAAACTTGTTAGAAAATATTATAACACAAATATTTTACTTAGATAACAGACTTAAGTATAATTTAAATGTTTACCGAGCTCTAATAAAATACTTATGAAAATTGAAAAATATGAGTATATTCTTGGGAAAAACAGATGTGTAATGCTTGAATCGTACTTTATCTAAAATAACTACATAAAAATGAGTGAAGAGATACTAAAAGCCATAGCACAACTATTTGCTATAATATCAAAGCAAGATGATGGTGTAGAAGAAAGTGAACGAGAGTTTACTATATCTTTGCTACGGCAATATGTATCAGAAGAAATATGCCAAGAATATATTCAAATATTCGATAAAAAATCTGATTATCTTAAGAAAAAAGAACAGGAAAACTCTAACGAAGACAATACCGAAACCGAAGAAAAACCTAAAAAGAAAAGAAAACTTACTTCTGTAGGCGATTCTGTTAGAATTTTAGGAATTTCTAAAAAAATTAATAAAACATTAACTCAAAAACAAAAAGTAATTGTTCTTGTTCGTTTATTTGAATTAGTAAACTCTAATAAAAAATTTACGGAACAACGAATGGCTATAATATCTACTGTTGCAGAGGTTTTTAATATATCGGAGCAAGAAGTTATTGATATAGAACAATTCGTTATTAAAGAAAAAATTGAGGAAATTAACTCAATAAATATAGTAAAAATAGACAATACAATATCTACAACAGAACAAGTTAGTGTTGAAGATTTAAATATAGCAAGTATATTATTTCTTAAAATAGAAAGTACCGATCAATATTTTATCAGATATTTTGGAAATAATAGCGTAAGTATAAACGGATTATTAGTAAATTCAACACGAATTAATATTTTTGCAAATGGTAGTTCATTACGCCTATCAAAAGGGAAACCAATATATTATAGCGATGTGGTATCTAAATTTTTAAGCAATAAAGACGATACCAAACTTTCGTTTAACGCAGAAAATATTGAATTTAAGTTTCCTAATAAAGTTAAAGGACTTAGAGATGTTAACATAAAAGAAAACCAAGGAACTTTATTTGCTATAATGGGTGCTAGTGGTGCAGGTAAAACCACGTTGTTAAATGTATTATCTGGCAGAAGTAAACCATCTAGTGGTAAAATAGAAATAAATGGTTTAGACTTAGTTCAAGATAAGAAAGATTTAGAAGGTGTAATAGGTTATATTCCTCAAGATGATTTACTTGTAGAAGAATTAACCGTTTTTCAAAACCTTTATTTTAATGCAAAACTATGCTTTGGTAATAAATCTAAGCGAGAATTAACCAAAATGGTTAATAAAACATTGAAAAGCTTGGGCTTATACGAACGCAAAGATTTAAAAGTAGGAAACCCATTAAACAAACTAATTAGTGGCGGACAAAGAAAAAGGTTAAATATTGCACTAGAACTAATAAGAGAACCATCTATCTTGTTTGTTGATGAACCAACATCAGGTTTATCATCTCGAGATTCTGAAAATGTAATGGATCTTTTAAGAGAATTATCGCTTAAAGGAAAACTTATATTTGTAGTAATACATCAACCATCATCAGACATATATAAAATGTTTGATAAGGTTATAATACTTGATACTGGAGGTTATCAAATATATTATGGTAACCCAGTTGAGGCTGTTATGTATTTTAAAAAGATTGACGCTCAGGTTAATAGCGATATTGGGGAGTGTTCTATTTGTGGTAATGTTAATTCAGAACTAATATTTAATATTATAGAATCTCGTGTTGTAAATGAACATGGTCAATATCTCGACGATAGAAAAATTAAACCAGAAGAATGGGCCGAATATTATAAAAAAAATCATGTAAATGCTTCGTTTGAAGAGGTTAAAGACAAACCCGAAAAAACATTAAAACTACCAAATTGGTTTATACAACTAGGCATTTATGTAAAAAGAGATTTATTATCTAAAATAAGCAATACCCAGTATATTGTATTAAATATGCTTGAAGCACCAATATTAGCAATAATATTATCGTATATTATTAGATATATAGCAGACCCAAACTCTACGTATTACATTTTTAGAGAAAATGAAAATATACCACCATATATTTTTATGAGCATTGTTGTAGCTCTATTTCTTGGACTAACAGTTAGTGCCGAAGAAATATTTAGAGATAGAAAAATTTTAGAAAGAGAATCGTTTTTAAACCTAAGTCGTTCAAGCTATCTAATATCAAAAGTATTTATATTATTTATGATTTCTGCAATACAAACAGGAATGTTTGCTTTTATAGGTAATTATATTTTGGGTATTAAAGATATGTCGATGTTTTATTGGATTGCACTGTTTACAACCTCCACATTTGCAAATATGTTGGGACTAAATATATCTTCAACCTTTAATTCTGCAGTAACAATATACATAATTATACCATTGATACTTATCCCTCAAATGATACTTGGCGGAGCAATGTTTAGTTTTGATAAATTAAACAGAGATATTAGCAGTATTGACAGAGTACCTCTAACAGCAGAAATAATGACTTCAAAATGGGTTTATGAAGCATTAATGGTTCATCAATTTAAAGATAATGAATTCGAAAAATATTTCTATGATTTAGAAAAAGGAATGAGTAATGCTAACTTTATGCAAGTTTATTTAATACCAGAATTAAAAGAAAAATTAGATTTTTGTATAGAAAATATAGAAATAGACAAAAAAGAAATAAAAACAGAAGTTGAAAGTAATTTTAGAATGATAATACACGAAATTCTAAAACAAAAAAAAGTTTTTAATAAAAATATAGATTTTCTTTTTCTTAAAAAATTAAACAGAGAATCTTTAGACACTTATACTGCATATATGACTAAATCATATCTAAATGAACTTAACGATTATTATGGAAAAGAATTTCATAAATATTACAGCAGAAAAGAAGCTAGAGTAAACCATATTGTTGATAAAACGCCATTATTGTATAAATTAAAAAAAGACACCTATTTTAATGAAAGTGTATCGGATATTGTAAAAAAAGTATTTGAAAGAAATAAAATAATACAATATAATGATAGACTAATTCGCCAAGTAGATTTAATTTATTTAGATCCAACACCAAGAAATTATTTCGATTTTAGAAGCCATTTTTATGCACCAAAAAAATATTTTGCAGGTAAATTTTACGATACATTTTGGTTTAATTTATTTGTTGTTTGGTTCTTAACACTTGTTTTGTACATAACTTTGTATTTCAATATATTTAAAAAAATTGTAGGCTTCGATTATAAATTTTATAAAAAACTAAAATTAAAATTGTAGTTTTTAAATGCATTTATTACTTTTACAATAATATTTTAAGATTATGATAAGAAAATTTCTATTATTTACATTGATTTTTTTAGGATTATTTATGGTGTCATGCAACAGTGATACCCCTAAAGAAACAGACGGATTTAGTGCCGGAGACGAATTTGATGTTCAAGACTCATCAGATATTGAAGAACCATTAATTATTTCAGAGGAAGCTATGGAAGGAATTATTTCAAATATGTCTTCCCCAGTTGAAATGTCGGCACTAATAAAAAAGAGTGGCTTTCAATTTAATTATAAATATTTAAGCCCCTCCGACAATATTGATAATTACAATACATCTTTTAAACAGGCATTAAACTTAGGTATTTTAGGAGCCGACTTAGGATATTTAAATATGTATAACGAAACAAGTTCAGTTTTATCATATATAACATCTATTAAATCATTATCTGACAACCTTAAAATAGGACAGTTTTTTGATTTTAACACACTAAAACAATTAGCATCAAATAGCGATAACTTAGATTCTTTAATGTATATTTCAGTCTCAAGTTTCGACCAAATGGACGTTTATTTGCGAGAAAATAACAGAAGCGATGTAAGTGCGTTAATTGTTACAGGAGTGTGGCTAGAAGGAATATTTTTGGCAACTCAAGTAATAAAAGAAAATCCAAGCAAAGAAATTACTGAAAGGATAGGAGAACAAAGAATTATTTTAGACCAGTTATTATTAGTACTTAAAAATTACAAAAAAAATAAAAAGTTTTTCGAGTTAATAGAGAAAATAGAATATATTCAAAAACAATATGAAAATGTAAAAATTTCAACCGAAATTGGAGAACCCGAAGCTGTTGAAGAAAATGGTATTTTAACTTTTATT
>Ga0256827_10003225_pt1 | contig 10399 bp, 9 predicted proteins | sample CV84metaG_FD_185977 | JGI IMG/M metagenome (GOLD analysis project Ga0256827, IMG submission 185977) | Hydrothermal vent microbial communities from East Pacific Rise, Pacific Ocean - CV84 | ecosystem: Environmental > Aquatic > Marine > Hydrothermal vents | place: Pacific Ocean: East Pacific Rise...
CAGGACGAATAATGATAAACGGACAATCGTATATAACTTATTCTGACAGAAATGCTTATCGTATTTCAAACACACATCGTATGGACGTATCATTTACTTATACTCCTATTCCAAAGAAGAATAAAAGACTGAAAAGTAGTATTTCTTTTGGTGTATATAATGTTTATGCACATGATAATGCTTTTTCTGTGTACTCTACATTTGATGGTAGCACTCATGGAGAATTATCTACTCATCAGTTTTCAGTTATTGGCGCTCCTATTCCTTTTGTTACTTATCTTTTTAAATTCTAAAATATGAAATTATTAAAATATATATCAATAATTATTTTAGCAATTTATCTTTCTAGTTGTACTAAAAAGATACCTCTACAATCTAATTATGAGCCTCAGATTTTTATTAGTGGAGCTATTACTAATTATTCATATCTTTTTGCTGTATCTGTTCTGAAATCAACAGATATATCTGATGTATCAGGAAAAACTAATGCCGTAAAAGATGTAAAAATAAAACTATACACTAAAAATAAACTTGGCGTTGATAGTATTATTACTGACAGTTTCAATTTTGTACCATCCAATCCGTGGCAGAATGCTGAAAATGACATCTATCTTAGCAATTACCCAATATTTCCAGTTATTGGCAATACTTATTGGTTAGAAGTAACTACACCCGATGATAAAGTATATAAGTCTGAGTATGAGGTATTGAAAGAACCTGTTGTAATAAAATCTATTTCTAATAGTAATGGTAAAACTAGAGTTACTTTTGAAGACCCTAAATACGAAAACAACTTTTATTATGCGAGTTTTGATTTCTACAAATCAGGGATGTCTGTTTATTATGATTTCAAAATATCATCTGATGCATTATTCAATGGAAATGAAGACGCATTCATAGAAATAACTACTGATAATGGCATGATACCAGATGGTTTTGATAGTATTAATGTTGTACTTTATCATATCAATTATTCTTCTTTTGTATATCAATCAAATCTGTTTGCTCAATCAGATGCAAATTACACTATTGAAAGTGGTGATCCAGGACCTCTTTTTGCTCCTCCACCAGTATATCTTACAGGAAATATTCATAGTGTAGAAACACAAAAAAAAGTCTTAGGAAATTTTGGAATATATAGCATAAATGAAAAAAGCTTCGTGCCATAAATTATTAATTAATTCTTTTTTATCATGACAAATAATATAGTTCTAAATAAGAGTAATAGAAATTTAATAAAACAATATTCTCGTAGAAATCATCAAATTAGTTTATTTGAGAAAAAAGATGATGCAAAGAAAATATGCATAAATTATTGGACACCGATTTGCTCTGTTTGTAATGCAGAATTAACTAAAGAAACTATTCAGGTTCATCATATTATTCCTGAATCAGAGATTAACAACAATTATGAATTAGATTCTATAAATGATTTAAGACCGATTTGTAAGCATTGCCATAGTTTATTACATATACAAAAACCTCCACTAACTATTATTGAATTAAAAATAATGATGTTTGTTAAATATCAAAATAATAACAATTAATACTCAAAATTATGAATACACACACACACAATTTTAATGAAAAAACCTCAGATATGAAAACACCAAAATTATTCTCATTATTGATATTGGGCGCAATAATGACAACAGCTGCTTGTAAAAAGGAAAAAGACGATTCTACAGAATCTTCAAATGATACACAAGAAAAGAAAACTTGTTATATGAAAAAAGTAACAAAAGCTAATAACTCATATAGTGAATACGAATACAATGCAAATCACTTATTGACAAAGGCTATTGAATACGATAGCTTAGGAAATGAAATTAAGAAAACAGAACTTACTTACAATTATAAAAAGAATGTTGCAAAGATTGAAATATTCAAAAATGGTTCTATTTTTTCAAAATTTCTTTATACATATAATACTGATTTAAAGATTATTAAAGCTGAATATTGGAATACTTTATACGGTGTATATAAAAAAATAGGCTATTACGAATATGTATATACTGATGGTAAACTTACATCTACCATATTCAAGGCTGAACTTTATGGTCAGGCTGTTACAAGTAGTAAATCTAAAATTACTTACGAAAACGGTAATGCCATTAAAATAGTTGAATACATTTTTAATTATATGACAGGTTCTTTGGAACAAAGTAGAATTTTGGACTTTGAATACGATGATAAAAAGAATCCAAGCAAAGGAATGGGAGAAGATAATATTGCTGCTGACGTAAGATTCCTATCAAATAACAATGTTGCCAAAATGACTATTACCAACCAAAATGGGATTATGGATAATGTAAACTCCTTTAATTATACTTATGAGTATAATGACAATGATTATCCTATTAAGATAAATTCTACTTCATTCAATAATGCTAAGACTGGAATTTCTAATATTGAATATGACTGCGAGTAAATTATAGTTAATTAGTTGATTCAAATAAGGGGAGGTGTATATTAATTAACCTCCTCTTTATCAATATTATTCTCTAAGTCATATTTAATCACAGCCTTAATTATTACATCTTTTATTCTTGATAATTATCTCATTTACTAGTATGAATCTGCTAGTTAATAAGCTACAACAATATATAAAATTAACACCTATACCCTTAAGCAAGCTGGGGAAAGATGCTTGCAAAATCTTAATTAATTAAATAAACACACGATGAGAAAATTTTTCTATTCATTAAGCTTAATACTGTTCTTTTATACAGTAAATGGGCAAAACTCTATGATGAAGCAAGAGCAAAACAGTGCACATCAATTTAACGAATTGAGCACATCTGAGAATCTAAAACTTCGAAAAATGGCTAAAACACAAGAAAAGCTATTTTATGAAAGAGAGAACAGTTCTAAAACACTATCCTCAAAATGGTTCAATGCTGGAGTTGCTGCCAAAAGTATTTATGGTGGGGGCTCTAAAGTATGGGTTTCTGCTTTATTTCCTGATACTACTATTTTGTATAATTACTCTAATGGAGCTTTTCACCCTTGGATACATGCAATAGCAGAAACTTTTGATCCTAGCTCTGATCTTTATTCAGGTGGTTCTGGTTTACATATTACTAAACAAATGAGTTATACTGTTGATTCAATAGGTATTTATGCTATCTACAGCAGAAAAACAGCTAATACTATTGTGGATACACTACTTATTCAAATTAAAAAAGCCCCCACAGCTTATTGGTTTTGGATTGCAACTCAAAGTTCATGGCTAAGTAACTATAGTACAGACACATTAGCCTATAGACCTGTATATTATGATTTGGGTAAAAATTATAGCACCAAACCAGGTGTTGTTACTATAAAATATCCTTTGAATGCTGCTGCAGCTGACGACACTCTTTCAAGTGGTTGGAACTATTATAAAGTTGCACCTCCTTCTACTTTTAATCTTGATGCTGGTGAGCAGTTTATTGTAAATATGAGCTTTATTCCTGGTTATACTTGGTTAGCAAATACTGATACCTTGAATCTGTCTAAAAACACTTTAAGATTTGTAAGTTATGAAGAGAATGGAAATAATAGCTATCCTAATTATTTAAAATGGGATTGGACTTGTTCTAGTATTCAATCAAGTTCTAAACTTTATTCAACACAAGCAGATGACTCAAAAAGAATATATAGTCCTTCTTATAGCTTTGTACAAGGTTATAGATACGAACATCATTGGATTGAAGCAAAACTTTCTGCCACAGATAATACTTCACTAAATTCTTCTGTAAATAATAGTGAGATTAAATTATATCAAAATTATCCAAACCCTAGTAATGGCATTACTAATATAAGTTATTACTTAAATCAAGCAAGTAAAACTGTAAACTTCAAAATATATAATATTAGCGGTAAAGAGATTAATACTAGCATTTTCTCAAATGTTAACATGGGAAAACACAATTTTAGATTTGATGTATCTAATCTTGCATCAGGGGTTTATTATTATACTTTAGAAGCAAATAATACCAAAGTTACCAAGAAAATGATAGTTTATTAAAAATTTGTTCCTTAAAGAGTGAACCTAGATTCATAGCTCGGTTCACTGTTTAATTAGTTTAATTAAGGAGGCTGCAAGTATGTGCAGCCTTTTTTTTATCCAACAACAATATTAACTATTCTCTTGGGAACAACTATTACTTTTCTAATGGTTTTTCCTTCTAACCATTTTTGAGAATCTTCAGCTGCTAAAACAGCTTTCTCAACTTCGTCTTTTCCCATATCAACAGGAAGCTCTATCATAAATCGCATCTTTCCGTTGAAAGAAACTGGATATTTAAAGTTGTTTTCTTTTACAAATTCTTCATTAAATACAGGATAATGAGCCATTGTTACGCTTTCTATATGTCCTAATAACGACCATAATTCTTCTGCAATATGAGGAGCATAAGGAGCAATAAGAACTGTCAACTGTTCTAGAATTTCTCTTTTATTACACTTTAAGCTTGCTAAATCGTTGGCACAAATCATAAAAGCACTTACTCCAGTATTAAAACTGAATCTTTCGATATCACTTTCAATTTTTCCAATGGTTTTATGTAAAACTTTAAGCTCTTCAGGGCTAGCTTTTGCATCGCTAACAGAAAACTCATTTTGCTCATTATGAAATAAATTCCAAAACTTACGCATAAATCTAAACACCCCTTCTATACCTTTAGTATCCCATGGTTTTGATTGCTCAATTGGTCCTAAGAACATTTCGTAAAGTCGAAGAGTATCAGCACCATATTTTTCAATTAGGCTATCAGGATTTTGAACATTATAAAGACTTTTTGACATTTTCTCGACTTCATGACCGCAGATATATTTGCCATCTTCGAGTATAAATTCTGCTTTGGCAAATTCTGGCTGCCATTTTTTGAAAGCTTCGGTATCTAATACATCATTATCTACCATATTAATATCTACATGAATACGTTGAGTTTCATACTCTTTACGCAATCCAAAGCTTACAAATTTATCCGTTCCTTTAATTCTATATACAAAGCTAGAACGACCTTGAATCATTCCTTGGTTTATCAATTTCTTAAATGGCTCTTCTTTTACTACCATTCCTAAGTCGAAAAGAAACTTATTCCAAAAGCGACTATAAATTAAATGCCCTGTTGCATGCTCTGCACCACCAATATACAAATCCACATCTTGCCAGTAATTTACTGCTTCTGGTGAAAAATACTGCTTATTATTATTAGCGTCCATATAACGCAAATAATATCCACTACTACCAGCAAAACCAGGCATAGTATCAGTTTCTAGAGGATAACCATCTTTAGTCTGCCAGTTTTTAGCTCTTGCCAAAGGTGGTTTTCCTTCTTCTGTAGGCAGATATTTATCTACTTCAGGCAATTCCAATGGCAAATCTTTAATTGATAAAATCTCTGGCATTCCATCTTTATAATAGACAGGGAATGGTTCTCCCCAATATCTTTGACGTGAGAAAGTAGCATCTCTTAGGCGGAAATTTACATTCTTCTCCCCTATTTTCAGGTCTCCTATTTTCTTAATGGCAGCCTTAATTGCTTGTTTTACTTCCATGCCATTCATAAAGTCAGAATTCATCATTCTTCCTTCTTTGGCATCATAAGATTCTTCTGAAATATCGCCACCAGAAACAACTTGCACAATTGGAATATCAAATTTCTTTGCAAAAGCATAATCACGACTATCGTGAGCAGGAACAGCCATAATGGCACCAGTTCCATAGCCCATAAGTACATAATCAGCTATCCAAATTGGAATTTTCTCGCCAGAAAATGGATGAATAGCATAAGAACCCGTGAAAACACCTGTTACTTTTTTAACCTCTGTCATACGTTCACGTTCTGAGCGATTCTTAGCCCACTTTACATATTCTTCAACTTCTTGTTTTTGAATATCTGTAGTAAGCTCCTCAACTTTTTCATGTTCGGGAGCAATTACCATATAAGTAGCACCAAACAAAGTATCGGCTCTAGTGGTAAAAACTTCCAATGAATCTTCACTATTTTCCAACTTAAATAATACTTTAGCACCAACAGATTTACCAATCCAATTGCGTTGCATTTCTTTAAGAGAATCGCTCCAATCAACTTTATCAAGACCATCGAGCAAACGCTGAGCATAAGCAGTAACTCTTAAGCTCCACTGCTTCATTATACGTTTCTCTACAGGATGTCCACCACGAACAGAAAGCCCATCTTTTACTTCATCATTGGCAAGAACAGTTCCAAGTGCAGGACACCAATTTACAGCAGTTTTACTCTGAAAAGCAAGCCGATATTGCATAAGTATTTCTTGCTGCTGCTTTTTATCCATTGCTTTCCACTCTTCTCCAGTGAATAAATTAACATCACCGCAAGCAGCATTAATTTTTTGATTTCCATTGATGCCAAAAATTTGCTCCAATAGATGAATTGGCTCGGCTTTTTTGCTGGCATTATTATACCAATGAGTAAAAAGTTTAGTAAAAACCCACTGTGTCCATTTATAATATTTTGGGTCAGAAGTACGTACTTCACGACTCCAATCGTAAGAAAAACCTATTTTACCAAGCTGCTCTTTATATCGTTTTATATTTTCTTCGGTAGTGATAGCAGGATGTTGCCCTGTTTTAATGGCATATTGCTCAGCAGGTAAACCATAAGCATCAAATCCCATTGGGTGCAGTACATTAAAGCCTTTATGACGCTTATATCTTGAATAAATATCGGAAGCAATATATCCTAATGGATGACCTACATGTAAACCAGCTCCTGAAGGATAAGGAAACATATCGAGCACATAAAACTTTGGTTTATTAGTATCAATATCAACCTTATAAGTTTTATTATTTGTCCAGTAGTCTTGCCACTTTTTCTCTATTTCTACAAAATTATAATCCATTGGAAGTTGCTTTAAATTTTAGATGGCGAAAATAGTAAAAATTAGGGTTTGGTATTACACCACTTTGTGCCTAAATTAGATACAAGCATTACAAAATTATTCTGTATTAAAATCTAAAATTGATAATATGGACTGTACAATAAGCTGATAAACAGCAGTTTATTATATTAAGCATTAATTCCGATCTTTAATACTGAATGTTTTAATGATTAATAACGACAAGAGAATGCCTTAGTTTTTTTATATTTCAGAAATAATATCTTGAATTATCGTATTTAAGTTTTTAACGGCTAACTCTATTTCCCATTTGCTTTTATCCTGCTCTCCTACGTAATTTGATATTCCACGAATTTGAATAAAGGGAATTTTCTCCTGTAAACAAACATAAGAAAAGGCTGCACCTTCCATGCTTTCTACATCTGAATCTTGCTGAATAAAAAGTAAATTATTCTTTCTAATGGTATTTACGGTATTTGCATTTACTATTTTTAATCCCTTTACCGTTTTATTATTTATAAGAGTATAATTCTTTAATAATCCATTATCATAGGGGAATATATTAGCATCTGCCAAATTCATTTCAAATAAATTAGAAAAGTTGTTAGTATCAATTATACCCAAATCGGCAAATCGATCACTCATTACATTTACAACTTCTCCTAATCTGATATTAGATTTGTAAGAACCAGAAATCCCAGCTAGGATCACAAAATTTACATTATTAGCACTTAGAAACTTTGTTAGAGAATAAGTCATAGCATGAATTCCTACTCCAGTAATTAATATTTCAATAATTAGAGATGAAGAATATTCAATTTTATAATAATTGGTAGAAATCTCTTTTGTTTCTTGTTTAAGAAGAGTTTTAACCTCAAGTTTTGTAGCGCTAACAATAAGTATCCTTTGATTGGACATATTAGAACTTTTTTAAAGGAATTTTAGAAAAGAAATAAGAAAGTCCTAGGCCTGAAATCATATGCCATATTCCCCACCAAGCAGCAATAAATATCATTCCTCCAAGAGGAAGTTCTGGAGGAAATATTTTTTCATTAAATAAAAGAACTAGGGCTAAACCTGAGTTTTGAATTCCTGTTTCTATGGTAATACTTCTTCTATTGCGCCTTTTAATATTAAATATAGAAGCAAAACTAAAGCCACTCAATAAAGCCACACTATTATGAATTAATACTATCAATAAAATCCATTTAATATATTCAATAAAATAATCGAAGTTCTTAATAAATGCAATTACCACAAACAACATGAAAATAATAATAGAAACCGTTTGAATTGGTTTCATAATTTTAGAAGTAATTTTGGGTAATTTCCATGAAAATAGCATTCCAAAGATTAATGGAATTCCTAATAGAATAAATACTGAAATGAACATTTGAAAAGTATCAATTTCTAAAGGCTGCAATAAGCTCCCGCTAGTAGAAAGTTGTCCATATTTCATATAAAGTCCTCCCCAAAATGCAAAATTGAAAGGAGTAAAAATAACTGCAGAAATTGTTGCTAAAGCCGTCATACTAACGGATAGCTCTACGTTTCCCTTAGCTAAAGAAGAAATAAAGTTGGAAATATTACCTCCTGGGCAAGCGGCAACCAATATCATACCTAAAGCAACTCCTTGTGTAATATAATCCTTGAAAATAATAGTAATAAGAAATGTAACTAAAGGTAAAACAAAAAATTGGGATATATAACCAATTATTAATGCTTTTGGTTTATAGAATATTGTTCTAAATCCACGTACATTAATTCCTAAGGCAACTCCAAACATAATAATACCGAGAGTAATATTCAAGAGTAATAATCCGTCTGGATTAAAATTGAGCCTTATATGATCTAACGATTTTAGTTGTTCGTACATCTTCCTGTTAAGATTACTAAATGAATAAACAAATATATAAATATAATCAATACGATTATTAGTCTTATAGAATCTAGTGATTTATGCAATTATACAGAAGTGCTGATTTCTAATTTTCACTATAACATTCAAGCACTACAAACTTAGAATTTTCTGCTACTAACTCTACTCTTTTAAAAACTCTGCGTAAAAGCTGTTTATAGTTTAAATGTCTATTAAAAACAAGTTGAAACCTTCCCCCAGTATTTAAGCAACGATGCGCTTGCTTAAAGAAACCCACAGATATTTCTGTATTTATTTCATATTCGAAGTGAAAAGGTGGATTTGTTACGATTAAATCGAAATATTTGTCCTTGAATTCTTTCATATCATCGTTGAAATGATAAGAACAATTATTCTTTGGCATATTTAATACTGAAGACTCTATTGCCAAGAATGAATCGTCTAATAGATGAATCTCTGGAGTTTTCCACTTATTAGAATTATATTTCTCCACAATATTATATGCAATGATACCATTACCTGAAGCTAAATCTAATATTCTACTATCCAATTTATTTAACTTAATATTTTCCAAGAGAAACTGAGTTGCATAATCAACATTATTGGCAGAAAAAACTCCACAATACTGTCTTAATTCTTCATCAGAACTTAATTTTATCGAACTAATAATTGATTTTTCAATAAATAACTTAGGTTTTTTCAATATTAATATCCTAGATTTCTTCCATGCCAAGCTTTGCTCTACACCTTCGTAAAATTCATTTGCAATACTCAAAATATTCTTACTAAAATGCTTAGTCATAAAAGAGGCTAAAACAATTGTATCCTCATTAGTACTCTTTGATATCTGGTATAAATATAACTTAAATAAATCTAGTGATTTTGGAATCTTAACTAAAGCAATATCAATGATTTCAGTGATATCTTCTAAAGGATTAATTGTATTAATTACTGCAATATTTAAGTCGTTATTCTCTAGATTTATTTGCAGTGCCTTTTCTTGACTTTTGTACGCAATTACGGAAGTAGGATTGTATGAGGCCAAATTACAAGCTAAAAAACCAAATCTATCACCTTGTAGTATTATTTTCGGTTTCTCGTATTTTTGTTTCAAAAAATAAGACAACAAGTACTCATCAGCTGAGTTCCATGCAACTAATGATTTGTTGTTAGTTTTTGGGTAGCGTTGTATATTTAACATCATTAATATTATTTATTACTAAATTAAATCAACTGATATTAAATGTCAAAAAGTTTAATTTTTGATATAAAACTATGTATTATCAATATCAGAGCAGCAACCAAAAATAATATTATATCTTAGTATATACACACTGTTTTAGACAAAGATATTAACCCGTATTTTTCATAATAAATCTTAGTATATTTATTCATAGTACTGATAATAACATAATTATAAAAATAATTCGCGTCAATTTATGTGTTAATTTATATTATTTAATTCGATAAAGCCCTTTGTTTAATATTCAATAAAAAATGTATCTTTGCAGCCACAAAATTCCAAAGCTAATGCCCAGGTGGCGGAATTGGTAGACGCGTTGGTCTCAAACACCAATGAGGTAACACTCGTGCCGGTTCGACCCCGGCCCTGGGTACAAATAATATAAGGCATCATTCGAGTCGAATGAT
>Ga0256827_10003226_pt1 | contig 10396 bp, 9 predicted proteins | sample CV84metaG_FD_185977 | JGI IMG/M metagenome (GOLD analysis project Ga0256827, IMG submission 185977) | Hydrothermal vent microbial communities from East Pacific Rise, Pacific Ocean - CV84 | ecosystem: Environmental > Aquatic > Marine > Hydrothermal vents | place: Pacific Ocean: East Pacific Rise...
CATCTCCTGTAACCGTTGATATTTAGACTGTGACTCTGACTCAAGCTCCTCATCAATAAAGGAATCTTCATCATCGTCAGGAGATGTCTGTTCTGTCTCTGGTGACTGATCCCCGGGTTTTGAGGGTTCCGGCTCCACAACCGGTTCGACCCAGCCAAGCCGGAGCTTCATAACTTTATCAGCATGGATATTATTGATAATTGCAACTCTTAAGACATCACTTTTACGCAAAACTTCATCATTGTGTGAAAGCATGTCTAAAATATCGCCGCTGCTGTTTTCGGCCAGGAAAAGTAAACTTTTGATCCCGATCATTCGATGCGCCAGAGCCGCCCGCATCACGACAGAATCCTGGTAACGTAATTTAACGATCAGGTCAATAATGGATGGATGCAGCCCCTCCTGGCTCAGGGCCGCCAATAAAATCTGTGCCGGGAGAGTCTGAAGTGTATTCAGTGCCTCCCGTTTAAGCTCCCGGTTTTCACCATAATAGAAAACGAATAGAACCGTCACCAGATTGTGACCTGACATCGGCAACGCACCACGAGCAGCAGCTAAACGAACACTATGCCCACCCCACTTGCTCATGATATTGGCAACTTCAGAGGGGATAATGACTTTGACTTTCTTCACTTCCGGCTGTTTTTCAGTCAAATAAACCTCATTTCTTCTTTAGTAATTGAGTATTCAACCCTAAACTGGAAAGATGCACGGCTAACTCATTGGCAGTTTGCTGATCGGCCTGAAGGACTGTCAGCGAGGTTCCATTCATGGTGACTTCACTCTCCACAAACGTGACCCTGACACTCTGTGCTGCCAATTCATTTTTCAGCTCCTGCGCCCCGCTTTCGTGGTGAAAAGATCCGGCATAAACAGCAAAGTTATCCCCCAGTGGTAGCAAAAAGGCCGTTCGGTCAAGCGCCTGCAATTCTGCCAAACGAATTCGCGCCTCCTTTTCGGGGTAAACCCCTTCCAACAACCGGATCATCGTCACAGTCCCCCGGCCAGCTATTTTCTGTGGTTGCAGTCCCAGTTCTTTCAGTACTCCAACTGCCTCCCGTAAATCAGTACTGTTAATAAAGGGACCAACAACGACAGTAAAAAGGGGGACGGCAGTAGCGGGTGTCGGTTGGGTCTCAAGCGGTTCAGCTTCGATATTGGCAGGTGGAGCTTGCGAAACCTCACCACTCGTAGCACCCGGCAAATCAACCTGGGGACGGGAAGGGATAGAAATCTTCGGTGAAACATAGTGATCGACCTGAACAGCTGGTAATTGTTGTGGTGCGATCCGACTTAAATAAATATAACCTGCGGCAAAGGTAAGGGCTAACAGAAACAACAGAGTGATGAGTAAACCCAGGTGATGTTTCTCTCGACCACTGCTATCGTAACTGGATTGCACGACCACACCATTTGCCATCGGCGTGGTGGATGGATCATCAAACAGGAGTGATTCAAGCCTTTTCTGCGAAACCGGTTGTCCATTCTCCATTTCAGCAGAATCATCGATCACTTCTGAATTATCCCGCTCCCCCACTGCAACCTCCAAGATCCTGAATAAAAAAACCGGGACACCAAATTATCATGGTGTCCCGGGAACAGCTATCAAGCTTTGTCCATACTCTCCAGAATTTTTGCCGTCTGGTGAGTCGGAACCTCTTCATACTTACTGAATTCCATAGAGAACATACCACGGTCTGAAGTCATTGAGCGCAACTCAGGCGCATATCTCAACACCTCAGCCATCGGCACCTCGGCCCGGATAACCTGGCTGTTTGCCTGAGGTTCAACACCGACAACCTTACCACGCCGGGAATTCAGATCTCCGATGACATCCCCCATACAATCATCAGGAACCGTAACCTCCATCGCCATAATCGGCTCCAACAACACCGGCTTACACACCTCCATCGCCTTTTTGAATGCCATAGAACCGGCAACCTTAAAAGCCATCTCCGAAGAGTCAACGGAGTGGTGAGAACCGTCGTATAAGGTCACTCGAACATCAACAACCTGGCTCTTCGTCAGAGGACCGGTCTTCATTGCCTCAATAATCCCCTTGTCAACCGCCGGAATGTAGTTTCGCGGAATAACCCCACCGACAATTTTATCGACAAACTCATAACCCGAACCTCGCGGCAACGGCTTGACTTCAATCCAGACATCACCAAACTGCCCCTTACCGCCCGATTGTTTCTTATACTTACCCTGCAACTGGGTTGAGGTCTTGATCGTCTCACGATAGGGTACCTTAGGCTCTTTCAGGATGATCTCGGCACCATATTTACGCTTGAGTCGCTCTACGGCAACTTCCAGATGCACCTGTCCCATCCCGGAGAGGACCATCTCTTTGGTCTCTTCATCACGGGTGATACGGAGGGTTGGATCCTCTTCCATCAGTCTCTGCAAACCGGTATAAATCTTGTCTTCATCCCCCTTACTCTTCCCTTCAAGAGCAAACGAAATAACCGGCTTAAGTGGAATCAGAGGTTCATACATCACCTGATCTTTTAAATCACAAAGAGTATCTCCGGTGGCTGTCACCTTCAACTTTGGAACAGCAATGATGTCTCCGGCAGCAGCTAGATCAATCGGGTTCTGTTTTTTCCCTTCCAGTTTTAAAATATTGCCAATCCGTTCTTTTTCATCTTTATTCGGATTATAGACCTGGGTATCACCGGACAAACTTCCGGAATAAACCCGCATCAGAGAGAGCTTCCCGGCATAAGGGTCATTAATCGTTTTAAAAACCATGGCAGAGAAGGGGTCATCCTCACTTGGATGCCGCTCAACAACCTCATCGGTATAAGGTTTAACACCGGTTTGGGTCCCTTTGTCGATTGGCGAAGGGAGGCACGCAGTGATATATTCAAGCAGTAGCCGGACTCCGATATTCTCTGTTGCGCTCCCACACAACACGGCTGTAAAGACGCCGGTCAAGGTCCCTTCACGCAGACCGAACAGGATCTCCTCTTCGGTCAAGCTCTCCCCTTCCAGATATTTCTCCATCAAATCATCATCTGCTTCAGCGACAGCTTCCAGTAGTTGCTCACGCAAACGCTCTGCTTCATCCTGATACTCAGCAGGGATATCAACCTCGTCATAAGTTCCGGTTTCATCAAATTTGTAAACCTTTGCCTTCATCCGGACCAGATCGATAATCCCTTTAAAATCCTCTTCGGCGCCGATTGGCATAGTCACGACAACAGCGCGGGCTCCAAGGGATTTCTCCATAGCATCGACAGCTTTTAAAAAGTCGGCCCGCTCTTTATCCATTTTATTCACAAAAGCGATCCGGGGGATTTCAAACTGGTCACACCATTTCCAGATCTGCATGGTCTGGGATTTGACCCCGGAGATGGCGGAAACAATGACCACAGCACCACCGAGAACCCGCAAACAACGACGTGTGTCGTGCAAAAAGTTACTGATTCCGGGAGTATCAACAAGATGCAAACTGTAATCGTTCCAACGGCAGTGATTCAGGCTGGCACTCAGGGTCGCCTGGCGTTTAATCTCCTCCTCTTCAAAATCCATCGAGGAGGTACCGTTTTCTACCTTTCCCAGCTTTTCACTCATCCCGGTATTAAACAACATTGCTTCGACCAGTGACGTTTTACCGGCACTGTTATGTGCCACAATGCCAAGATTTCTCAATTTTGTTGTGTCGTACTTACCCATAAATTGCTCCTTTTTGTGAAAAAGCCCGCTCCGGACAACCGCAGCAGCAGCCCTCTATTTCATTGACGTCATTACGTCCAGATAACAGGGTCTGAAGGTTAGTTCCGATTTCTTTGATAAAGTATCTGTAACCCTTCCAGGGTTAAAAATGGCTCAACTTGATCAATACTGCAAGTGGCAGCAGCGATTGGTGCCGCAAGTCCGCCCGTTGCAATAACTTTTGGCGCTTCTGCCAACTCCGTTTTCATCCGGTTGACAATTCCCTCCACCAATCCGACATAGCCGAAAAACATCCCGGCCTGAATACTGTTCACCGTATTTTTGGCAATTATCTGCTCTGGACAGGAGAACCCGACGCGGGGAAGCTTGCTCGCCCGCTCAAATAATGCATCGGCAGAGATCCCGACACCGGGGGCTATCGCCCCCCCCTGATAACTGCCATCAGGGGAGATCACATCAAACGTTGTTGCGGTGCCAAAATCAACCACAATCAAACCACTCCGGTATTTTTCATAAGCAGCAATAGCATTGACAATACGGTCAGCACCAACTTCGCGAGGGTTATCATAGTGGATCGGCATCCCGGTTTTTATTCCCGGGCCGACAATGTAGGGGATCAACTGGAAATATTTCTGACAGAGCCCGGAAAAAGTATCCAACATTGGAGGGACAACACTTGAAACAATGACATCACTTAAATCGGTAAATTGTAATTTTGATAGCCGAAACAGATCATTGATCAACATGGCATATTCATCAATGGTTCGGTACTTATCTGTCCCGACCCGCCAATTTTCCAGCAGATTTTGGCCGTCATAAATTCCTAGAACGGTATTGCTATTTCCAACGTCAACTACCAATAACATCTGTTTATTTGGCTCCTACCCTTGCTCTGTTGTTATTTTTCAATTGGTCGGACATCACCAGCCAAAATTCGCTCAATCTTGCCACTATCCAGTTGCAGACGTAACGCCCCGTCAAGATCAAGCCCCACGACCGTACCACAGCAACGGTTGATACCCTGATCAACTTCCACCTGTGCATTGATCAGTCCGCAGTAACTCTCCCAGCGACGCCTTATCGGACTGAACCCCTCACACAAAAATTCAGTGTAGTAAAGATCGAGTCGCTGTAAAAAGTGACAGGTAAAATCCAAACGATCAACAGGCTGTCCCGTCTCCAGAAGAACCGAAGTTGCCGGATAATTGAGGCTATCAGGAAACTGACTTTCGGTCATATTAAGATTAACACCGACCCCGAGAATAACAAAATGAATCTGTTCCGTTTCAGCACTCATTTCGTTGAGCAGTCCCGATATTTTTGCCCCGTTCACCATAACATCATTCGGCCACTTTACTTCAGTTGGCAACTGATAAACTTCTTGCAGAGTTTCAACAACGGCAACCGCAGAAAGAAAAGTTAACTGGGGAGCCTGTTGTAGCGGAATCTGTGGACGTAATACGATAGAACAATAGAGGTTAATCCCGGAAGGTGATTCCCACTGGCGACCAAGTCGCCCCCGCCCGGCACTTTGCTGATCAGCAATGACAACCATCCCTTCAGTACCGCCAGCTTCGGCCAATCGGCGAGCCTGAACATTGGTCGAATCTGTTTCGGCGAAAGAGACGACCCTCGAGCCAATCACCCGACAGTTCAATTCAGCTTCAATCTCTGCCCCCACCAATAGATCAGGCACACCTAAAAGGCGATAGCCAAGGGAGTGCTTTGCTTCAATATCATACCCCTCTTCCCGCAATGCTTTTACCTGTTTCCATACTGCAGCCCGGGAGATATTCAATAAATGACTGATTTTCTCTCCAGAGAAATATTCACCGGGATGATGGCGCAACAGAGATTGAATCTTAGTACGGGAAGTCAAAGGGGCTCCAATTTAATTGAACAACATAGAGATGTCAGCAGCCACAACTGAATGGGTCAATGCTCCGACAGAAATAATATCGACACCGGTCTCTGCAATATCCCGAACCCGCTCCAAATTAACCCCTCCGGAAGCCTCGACCAAAGCTTTACTGTTGATGAGTGCGACTCCCTGAGACATTTCGCTCAAACTCATATTATCCAGCATAATAATATCTGCACCGGCCCGGAGTGCTTCCTCGACTTCCTCTAGATTCTGCGTTTCAATTTCAATTTTCAAAGTATGTGGAAGGCGCTCTTTTGCCCGCTCAATAGCAGCAGTAATCCCTCCTGCAGCAGCGATATGATTTTCCTTGATGAGAACCCCATCAAACAGACCGATCCGATGATTGCGTCCCCCCCCCATCCGAACAGCATATTTATCCAGAGCCCGCAAGCCAGGAACCGTTTTGCGGGTATCAACAATTTTTGCGCTGGTTCCCTCCACCTCGGAAACATACTGAGCAGTGAGACTGGCAATCCCACTCATCCGCTGCAACAAATTCAATGCAACCCGCTCCCCCTGCAGCAGAATGGAAGATTTGCCTTTCAGCCAGGCAATGACCTCCCCTTTTCGTACCGTTTGACCATCGACAAAGATTTTCTCAAAGCGAACATCGGGGTCAAGGGTGTGAAAGACCACCTCAGCAACATCAATCCCGGCCAGAGTAAAGTCCTCTTTGGCAACTAACTCTGCATGAGCAACACTGTCCCGTGCAACTGTGACCTCGGTTGTCACATCACCCAGCCCAATATCCTCTGCCAATGCGGTACGGATAATTCTCTCAATTTCAAACTGCATCGGTTCAAACTCCAGACCGGGCGAACACCCGTAAATACATCAATATAATTGGTTAAATGAGCACAATTTATAGCATATCACTAATTACTCCCGCAACTGAAAATGCTGACAGTACCTACGGAAATCTCCTTTACATTTCCACAACTTGTGGTAAAAATAAACCCACACAAAACCATCGGAAAGTTGATTTTAAATACATCAAGGAGCCATAGATGAAAAGTCCATTGGTTGTTTTACTCCTCACCATCTCTTTAGCTTTAGGGGGGTGTGTCAGCAAAAACACCTACCAACAAAAAGTCAATGAGGCCGATCTGTTAACCAATGACGTGACTGAACTTTCCGCAACAGTCGATAAACTACGGCTAGAGAAAAAAGATCGCCAGGATGATCTCTCCAACCTCAATACCCGCCTGGTTGAGGTTCTGCAGCAAAATTCCAAACTGCAGCAGGACTTACTGGCAGCCCATGCAACAGAAGAGCGACAGGAGGGAAATCTCACCATTCACCAGCAACAAATAGAAGCATTAAACGAGCAGCTGACCGACATGCAACAGACCAATGATCAATTATTGGCGACCATTGAGGAGTTGAACAGGGCATTAGAAAAAGAGAAGATTGCCCGTGAAGCACGGCTAGCAAAAGTCAAAAATACCTACAACCAACTGGTCGGCGCCCTGGAGTCAGAGATAAAACGTGGCGAGCTAACCATTTCAAACCTTGAGGGGCAGCTCTCAGTCAATCTCCTCAACAACATTCTTTTTGATTCAGGAAAAACGACCATTAAACCGGAGGGCAGGAAAGTACTTAAGAGTCTCGGTGATGTTCTGAATAAATTTCCAGACAAAGCATTGCAGATTGCCGGACATACAGACAATGTAAAGATCAGCAACCGGCTCAAAGAACGTTTCCCCTCCAACTGGGAACTCTCTACCGCCCGCGCAACCAGTGTTGTTCACTTTCTTCAGGACAAGGTGGGACTAAAAGGGGAACGGTTAATTGCCGCCGGCTACAGCGAGTACCAACCAGTTGCCAGCAATAAAGATGCTGCGGGACGGGCCCGGAACCGACGTATTCAGATCCTACTGGTTCCCTTTGGAACCCAGACAGCAACCGATTAGACGCACAAGGATGAACTTGGTAATAGTTTCACAGTTCAGAACAGACGACGACCCGATTGCGCCCCTCCTGTTTCGCTTGATAGAGAGCTTTGTCAACTCTACCGAGGAGAGTATCGGTGCTATCCCCTTCCCGCAGTTGCGCAACGCCAAGACTTATAGTAATTGTTCCGGCACCGGGAAACACCTCACGTTCAACCTCGGTTCTGACCCGCTCGGCAAAGGGAGCCGCTTCCTCAATTTGTGTATTGGGTAGCAGAATCAGAAATTCCTCTCCACCCCAGCGGATCAGCAGGTCACCATGACGGACCAGACCGCGGATCACCGTGGAAAGGTGCTTGAGAACCAAATCTCCGGTGCTATGCCCGAACTTATCATTAACCTTCTTGAAATGGTCAATATCAAACATAATCAGCGAGAAAGGGGCTCCCCCATGATTGGCCAGATGATGTTCTTTGACAACGATTTCATCGAACTTGCGACGGTTATAAGTCTCAGTTAAAGTGTCTGTCACCGCGAGTCGCTCAACTTTTTTCAAACTCTCATTTAACTGGGCAGCAAGATCACCCACTTCTATTAAAGCCCGATTTAATTCAATCGTCCGCTCTTCCACCCGCGACTCTAGTTGCTCCTTTGCCTGCTGTGTTTCCAGTTCTGCTAGATGACGCTGTTGGTTTTCAGAACCCAGCCTCATCAAAAGGGCAAAAAACCGGGTAAAGAATTTCATCAAATAATCAATCCTCTGTTTGGACACAACCGGGACCTCTGCCAACGCGAGAAGATAAGCATCGACATCAAAGCCATAATTCAATGCCTGCCGGCGAAAATATTCCTGATCCGGTGGGTGATGAAGAAATTGCCCAAGAAAGAAGAAGCCCAAGGGGGTCTCGTTAAGCACAATAGGAATTGCCACTTCAAGCAATCCATTTGGACAGGGATGAGTGAGATACTCCTCGTCATACAGAAATTCACCGATTCCGATTTCACTTAAAATACATTTTTTACGGCTCTCGGGGGCGATTCGGTGAAAATTAGTACAGGTGCGCTGCCAGCCAACAGTAACCAGCCAATGATTCTCCGCATCCATGACGCCGACTGAAATCCCGGCTGCTTCATGAAAAAAATGCATAAGTTCCCGCAGATCATCTAAATCAATAATATCTTTTAAACTGAGAGTCATCACCCCTCCAAGAATGGATAATAGAAGCTAAGCAAGGTTGGTGAGGTTGTTACACAACAAACCTACACTCATAGCATAGCAGGAGATCTTCTTTATTCAACAAGCTCGACTGGCAATCTGAACCGGTGGATTCTGAGCATTGAGACACGATCCAAAACTTCATAAATCGGATCAGACCTCTTGCAGTTGCTACCGCAATAAAGTAATCTGTTGCGCCTGATCGCACTTGGAATTGAATCCGAGGAATCAAGACAGAAGGAGCACAACGTGTGTACTAACAGCGACACCCATCAAAAAGTCATCGGCTATATTGTATGGATATTCGGTTTCTTTGGTTCTCACCGTTTCTACTATGGAAAACCGGTCACAGGAACGATCTATTTTTTGACTCTGGGTCTCTGTGGAATCGGCTGGATTGTCGACCTGTTTCTTATTCCATCGATGGATCGACAGGCCAACCTCCGTTTTACTGCCGGGAGATATGACTACACCATCACCTGGATTCTATTAACCTTTCTCGGGCTACTTGGTATTCATCGCATCTATCTGGGAAAATGGATCAGTGGAATTATCTATCTTTTGACCGGTGGGATCTTTGGACTGGGTTATCTGTACGATTTCTGGACAATCAACAGTCAGGTGTCAGAGTTAAATTCCGGGCATTAATATCGTGGTAGATATGGTCATCCTCTGGTGAGGCACCATTATCACGATGGAGGAACCCGGCCGGTTTTACTGGAGATAGTTCTCCGACCGAACCAACAGTCCTTTAAGCTTTTCGATCTTATCGGTCAATTGCTTATTGGCCTCATTTAATTGGTCGATTTTCTCATTTAACTGATTTATTTGTTCAGTTTTTGCGTGGCTCTTTTTTCGCAAATATTTCAAATCAAGAGACTGTTGTCGCTGGGTTTGCTGTAAATGTTCATACTGTGCTTGCAGCAGGTCGAGCTGTTCACTATGAAGTATAATTGTTTTAGCCCGGGCCGCCCAAACACTCTCGGGATACTCGGCTAGCAACTTCCAAAATCCTGAAACCTGCTGGTTTTCCTGAAATTCATCAAAGGCCCGGCAAAACAGCTGTTCATCCAGTGGTTGCACCGGTTTTGCCGGTGGCGGAAAGAAAACACACCCAGAGAAGAATAAAACAATCAACAAAAGAGAAAATAATTTCACACCTCTTTTCCTCTTTCCAGGACATAGTTACTGCCATCTTGAATTTTCAGGTACTCTTTAGCCCGGGCACAATCCTGACTGATGGCCAAACGCGACGGATACTCATATCGATCAGAGAAAATGACTGCAACCGAAATAGTCATTAGCGGAAAAATCCGCTTGACCCCATACCGATCCTCTCCGGAGAGCTCACCCGCTTCACGATCTTCAGCAGAATAAAATGACGGAACCAAAACTGAAAATCCCTCAATAATTTTTTTGGCAAGTAACTCCGCCGAACTGAGATCACTCAGGATAACATAATCATCCCCCCCGATATGCCCAACCAGATCACGCGGGGTACCATACTCTTCAACAACCCGTTTCAAGAGAATTCCGACTTTTGCAAGGACATCACTTCCGGCCTTATAACCATACCGATCGCTGTAAACCTTGAAATTATCCAGATCAATATATAAATGAGAAAATGGCTCTTTATTGCTGATCCGAGTTTCGATTTCGCGATCAATAGCAAGGTTACCCGGC
>Ga0256827_10003227_pt1 | contig 10391 bp, 10 predicted proteins | sample CV84metaG_FD_185977 | JGI IMG/M metagenome (GOLD analysis project Ga0256827, IMG submission 185977) | Hydrothermal vent microbial communities from East Pacific Rise, Pacific Ocean - CV84 | ecosystem: Environmental > Aquatic > Marine > Hydrothermal vents | place: Pacific Ocean: East Pacific Rise...
AGGGTAGCAATTGATAGGCACATTCGTACTGTTGCCAACAATATCTACTAATTCTGAAACTTTTAACCCTTTACCTTTCTTTGCAGTTGCTACTTCATCAATACCAGAAGCAATTTCACTTACGCTTTCTATAAATTCACCTATATTCACTCCTTTGTTTTTACTTTCATTTATACCCCAAATATTACTATGGTGTAGCATCTGTTGCTTTGCTTTTCCAGGTAGCAAGTTTTAAATGATTACATAAATATGTTTCAATTGTACATATATCAAAATCTTCAATATTGCAGCCAACATTCAATGCCGATATGAAGTAGTTATCATCTACCATTGCATCATAACTAATAAGTTCTACAAATACCCAAAAATATTTTAATCTTTCTTCTCGAAAGTTTTTTGCACAATAGTACCCATTTATATAGTCTTCTTTAATATATTCTCTCATTTCCTTACTGAAAGAGGAAAGCTTGCATTTTTTTCTTGTAGGAGAGATATAAAAATAGTTTTGATCCTTTATACTAAATTTTTTCAGTTCATTTTGTGCTTGAACTTCTTCATGGTTATTTCTTCTTGTGTCTATGCCCCAGCCAATAAACCGACATAGGTTCTATCCGCATATATTTTATTAATTTCTGCAGTAAATCCATCTAACTGTATTTTCATGATAAACCCTTTTCTCTTTATATCCGTAATTGACTGAAATATTACTATCTGTACTTTCTAGGAGTCTTACCTAAAATTTTTCTTCTATAACGATACACAAAGCTAAAGCCCCGTTGCTTAGAGATGTCTTCCATTAGCATATCGGCATAGTTATAACCTATTTGCATCTTCCTCTGAAGATAGCTTGTGGATCCATTTTTACTTGATATGACAATTTTCTTTGCTACTCGCATTCTTTGTTTGTACTCTTTTGTATATTTCATTTTGTCTCCACTGATTTAAAATGATATAGAACATAGTGGACAGCTGTTGTCCTTGTACTAAAGTATCATACTAATATGACTTGAGGAGGTCTTTATGACACGAACATTGAACCGACTAAAAGGATGTATGTTAGGACTGGCTATCGGTGATGCGATGGGTGCCCCTGTAGAGTTTATGAAACGTGGGACATTTGAACCTGTTACAGGGTACAGAAGTGGTGGGAAGTTTCGTCTAAATGCAGGTGAATGGACAGATGATACTGCTATGGCACTCTGTTTGGCTCAAAGTCTTATAGATTCCAATGGTTTTAATCCCATTGATCAACTTGATAAATATTTAAAATGGATAGATACTGGTTATATGAGTTGTACAGGCAAGATGGTTGGACTTGGTAAAACTTGCTGGAGGTCATTAGTCAGATACCGAAGAACAGGACAGCCATATACAGATGTAAAAAGTGAAAAATTCTCAGGTAATGGCTCTTTGATGCGTTTGGCTCCTATCTGCATTTATTATGCAAATAATATGGATCTGGCAGTACATTATGCTGCGTTGAGTTCTAAAACCACACACGGTTCACCTATAGCTGTAGATTGTTGTAGGTATTTTGCCTATGTCATTCTGAAGCTTGTACATGGATTTGAAAAAGATGCCCTTTTTTCAGATAGCTTTGTATCTGATGTCTATCAGTATTTTGCTGATGAACCCTTGCATGAAGCACTTAACTCTATTATTCAATGCGAGTATATTTCAAAGGGTGTAGATGAGATACAAAGTTCAGGCTATGTTATCCACTCACTTGAAGCTGTACTATGGAGTTTTTATCATACCAACACTTTGGAGGAAGCTATACTAAAATCTGTTAATCTTGGAGATGATGCCGATACGGTTGGTGCTATTACTGGGCAGTTGGTTGGGGCTTATTATGGGGTAGATGGAATACCTTATGAATGGATAAATGGGTTGAGTCATTTGGATAGGATTGAGGCAGTATTTGAGGCTTTTAGATAGAAAAGAGACTTGGTATTTTATCAAACAGGATGTTGCTAGAAGTATGATATATTTTAGAAAAAAAGAGAAAACTGTAACAAGGCAAGAAAATGAAGAGGTGGAAGTAAGGTTACTGCTTCTTTTGATGATATAAAAAATAAGTTTGGAGAATAGTATGAATTTAGAAAAAGAAAAATTAAAAGCATTAGTGAAAATATCAACAAACCAAAATACAAGATTTGAGAAACTGAATAAATTGTTTGATGAAATTGATGAAAAAAATGCAGAAGTAAAGGGAAATGAGCTACTCATAGACAATGAACAAGTAAAAAAGAAAAATGGAGCATCACTAACTACATCATATTTTGGACCGGGACAAGATTGTTTGACTAGAAAAGGTGGTTTTAATAGTGTCATTGCCATAGCAGAAAATTTTTATTCAAAAGAATCAGAATCAGAACAAAAACAATTAGTTTTAGATATTGGTGCAATGCTTGGAGGATTCGATTTTGAAACACATAGAATGTTTGATAAATATAGGATCATTTCAAATGCAGTCAATCAGTATGATGATTATAGTCAATCTTTAAGTAGTAATGTGCAAGAAGGAGATCCATCTTCTCATTTTGCAGGTAATAACTATTATTTTAATATTATGCATTTTATTAAAAATCTTAAAAATTGTGAGGAGTGTGAAAAAGTTTTTGATAATGCAAAGATAATACTTAGGTATCCTGGAGAACAATATTTTAAGGTAGATAATGATGATGAAAAATTCTCAAAAGAATACCAAAAGCAAAAAGAAGTACTGAAGTATCGTTTCCCACCAAAGTTTTTATGGATGTGGGCAAACAGAGATAGGGTAATACACCTTTTTAGTTTAATGGCTTTTAGAAATTTTCTAAATACATATTATGGAGAAGAGTTAATTAAAAGAGTAAATAAAAATTACACACCTACAAACATTACAAATATGAAATTTGATGATTTTACTAAAATTTGGAAAGATATATCAAATCAAATTTTACAAGACTTAAACTTGGATAGCTCAGCTGAAAATATTAGTAATGTATCAAAATAATTTCAATCATTATGACAGAAGAAGCAGATGTCAATAATGGGTTTGACCTGCTTGGAAGAAGAAAAAAACCAATGGATGGCGAAGGATGGTGGAGTAAGCTTTTGAAACCATAAGGATGCTGATTAGTGTACATAGTGTGAAGAATAAACTAGTTACAATGTTGCTACAGAATAATAAATAGTTGATAATGTAATTTAGAAAAGTTATAATAATATTGTGGACTTAAATACAATTTCCCTCTAATAAAAAGCGAGACAACAATGAATAAAGAAAAAATAGAGCCAAAAAATATAATAGAAAAGTTTCAAAATAGAATGATTAGGCTTATTGAACATAATCCTGATACTGCAATTTCTCAAGCTAATACTGAAGCAGAGTCAAGTAAAGACTACACAGGTAGAGTTGTGTATGAATTTTTTCAAAATGCCGTTGATAGAGCAGATAAAAATATTTGGATGGAACTCACAGAAAATACATTTATCATTTCTAACGATGGGAAAGAGTTTAGTATATGTGAAAATGAAATAGATAAAGAGGGGTATGACTTTTACCAAGATATTGATGAAAAACCAAAAGGTGATTTTCACTCTTTAAATTCAATTCACAATGGAGAAAAACAAGCAGGTAAGAGCATAGGTAATAAAGGTGTGGGTTTTAAGTCTTGCTGGAATGTAAGTGAGCATGTGAAAATTGAATCTATAATAAAACATGAAAATAATATTCAAGAATATTGGGGATTTGAACTTTTTAATCCAGTTAAATCAGAATATTTTACCGAGAAAAGCATTAAAAATATTATAGAAAAAATGGAGAAAAAAGACAAAAGACTTCCATCGTTCTATTTTCCAAAATATATAGAAAGCAAAACAGAGAATTTTAAAGATGGTGTAGTTACTAAAATAATGATATTTTTAAAAAATACTGATGCTTACGATGAAATCAAAAAAGAGCTTGAAGAATTTAAAAAAACAAAATTTTTATTTCTTGATTTATTAAAAGGTAAAGAAGGAAAAAAGTATCAAATTCATATAACTATTGATGAAAATGATAATGATGATAAAGAAAAAATTCTTTATTCAAAAGATGATACTTGGCATAAAATAACTTTAAAAAAGCAATATGAAGATGATTTTTATAGATTGAAAAGTGCAAGAGAAAAAGAAAACTATAAAAATATACCAGATGAACCAAATATTGCCATAGCATTTCCACCTGATAATGATAAATCAATAGAAAGTAAATTTTACACATATCTACCAACCAAAATAGATTGTGGTTTCAATGTACTTATTCATGCTGATTTTGCACTTGATAATGCAAGAAAACATATTCCTGAAAATAATTATAATGATACAATTTTGCAAATAGCTTCAAAAATGTTTGCTAATGAACTTTTAAATAATGAAGCTTTACATAAGTATAAAAATTTTGCTTTATTTTTAATGCCAACTAACAAAAATGACAAATTTGCAAAGTTAGTATGGGAAGAGTTAATAAAAGATGATAAACTAACTCAGATATTACAAAAGGTTTATACAAAAGATAGAAATTTTCCTCAAGAATCATATGAAAATATTTTTAATGTTATGTTAGCATGGCATAAAGATAAAGTAAGAAAAACTTGGGGTGATCATTATAATGAAATATATGGTGAAATTATAAAATATTTTTGTGATAAAGATATATTTATTGTTTGGATTGATGAAAATAATATTAGCTATTTACCCAAAAAAGAAGAAAATACATCTTTATTTTTTATACAGTCATTAAAAAAGGATACAAGTTTAAATTATGATTTATTAAGCAATATAGAAGCTATTAAACTCTCAAGTTTTGAATCTATAAAACATGATGTATTTTCTCACAATAAAATTGTAAAAAAATTCTCTACATTAGAAATTTTAAGAGTGTTAAAAAATTATGAACATCAAAATATTATCTTATTTGTAAAACAATTATTGGACACTACAAAAGAAGAGTTATCTCAGGATGTAAAAGAAGCATTATTAGATGTAAAAATTTATGTTAATGAAGAATTTGTAGAAGTAAAAAAATGTTTTATCAATGTTGATAAAGAGATACAAGAGCTTTTTACAGATGAATTTAAAGAACTTGATATAGAAAAACTTGAATGGGTAGATATTGAGTTTTTAACCAAAATAGGTGTAGCAAACAATAGACTTCCTTTTTATAAAGACAAAAAAGAGATAATATTACCTTTTAAAGAAGATGCTACTTATCCAAAATCAAATACTATGAAAGATTTAGTCCTAAATACACTCTTTGATGATGAAGTGATAGAAAAACTCTCTACTTTGCAATGGTTTTATGATGAACGAAAAGAGAAACTTTATACTCCCAAAGAAGTTTTTTTATTTAAAGAATACGACAATAGAAAGATAGCATGTATTGCTCAGGAAAAAAAAGATAAAAAGTATCAAGAGTTGTACAATAAATTTAATATTGACGAGATAGATGAGACGACTGACTTTAAAAAATTAATAGAACAATTAAAACGAATGAAAGAGTTATTTAAAAACAATATAGACACTCATCATCAAGAAATATATAAAAAAGTTACTTATACACTTTCAAAAATAGAGAATATTGATAATAATAGTATCCCAATACTGGTTACAAAAATAGATTCAAATACTGAAGTTAAATATATTTCAAATGATGAAAAAGACAAAGTTGTATTCTTAGAAACAAAATATAAACAATATAAAGATCAGATAAAAGATAATTATAATTTCTTGGCTCATTTTGATAATAACATATCAGATAATTTTTTACAAAAAATAGGTATACAAAAATTTAATCCAAATTATAATATTGAGTATAAAAATAAAAATGGAGAAAAAATTGAACCAGTAGAAGATAAAGAAATTAAAAAATTTTTACAAGATAATTTTTTAGCAACTTTTTTTGTTTTAACAAATGAGATTCTTGGAAGTAGATTTGAAAAAGAAGATGCTCTAAAACGATGGGAAAATTTAGTTATAAAAAAAGCCTATAATGTGATTTTAGCAATCAAAGATAAAAATCAATCTATTGTTGTTAGTTCTACTGAAAAAGTAAATATAGATGTCTTATATATTCCTATAAAAAATAAACAAAATAAATCTACTCTAATAGGTGAAGTGGCTCACGATTTAAATAATTTTAAAACTAATTCACATATTAGAAAATTTGCACAAGTTTTTGCAGAAGGAATATTTAGAGATATGAGGTTAAAAAGTAATTTTGAATTATACATTACTGGAAATGAAGATTTAAGAAAAGAAATTTTAATCAATAATGGTATTGAAGATGTACATATAAATGAAATGGATAATTTTATAAAAAGTACTTTGTTAGATGAAACTGCAAAAAATGAAATAATAAATATAGTGCAAAAAGTTGAACTTGAAATTGAACACTATCAAGATATATTCAATTTTAAAAACTATGAAAATATTGATATAAGTTTTGAAGATTTTAAAAGTAAGTTTGATGATAAATATCAATTTATAGTTCAAAATATTGTTGATGGTTATAAACAATTTTATACCACTCAAATCTTAAATTTAATTGATAAATATAAAGAAGAATTAGAAGTATCATGTTTTATACAACATACAAACAGAAAATATTTTAAAACTAAATTAGAAGAAATCAAAAACAAAAATATTCATAATTTTAAACAGGAGTTTAATATATTTAAACTATTTGATGTTCATCAAATTGATAAAAACAGTGATGAATATATAGAGGCAAAAATTAAATTTGATGGAGAGCTTGAAAAGATACCTTCCATAAATGAAAATTTTGAAATTATAGAAAATGAAATAGCTGAAAAAGAAACTTCTAAAACGGGTGATGCACATAAAACAGATGAAGATTATGCTAAAGACATTAAGCAACAAAAACAACAACAAAAGAGAGGAAAGATAAAGGAATTAGATATTGCATTTGAATATGCTAAATTGATTTATACCCATAATTTACAAGAAGATTTTATAAAAGAAATTAAAGACATGTTTAAAGAAAGAAAAGAAAATGATCTTAATATAAAAAATTATATAGAAAATTTAGAAACATATACATCAAAGTTTGAATTTGCAAAAAATGTAATAAATATTTCAAACAATAGTCTTGATGGTTTAGGATATGATTTACTTATTCCAAATATTAAAGATAATAAATTACAAGGACTTTTAAAAGTAGAATTAAAAACAACTACAAGTAAATCAGATATAAAAATATATTTTTCACAACCAGAAATTGAAAAAATTAAATATTTTTTCTCTAAAAATGACACTACATTTCAAGTTTGGCTCAATGACAAAAAAAATATTACTAAAAATGTTAAAGATGCTATTGAAAAACTACCTGATGTTTTGCCATTTAAATTTGAAAGTTATATATTACATTTAAAAAACACTTTAAAATAAATATTGACTAAAATAACCAAAATAGCTATAATGACCATAAAGGAGTCATTATGCAAACGGTAACAGCATCTGAGATAAAACAAAACAGTACCATTTTACAAAATGCTCTAAAAGATGACATGCTTGTCACCAAAAGAGATAAACCTTTTGTGGTGGTAGTGGATTATGAAAGATATCAGGAACTCATAGCCAAAAGTAAAAAGAACAATCAAAACAACTGGATAGAAGAAACCTTTGCTGTCATGAGTGATAAAGAGTCAGAAGATCTTTTGCATGACATAGCAGAGAGCAGAGTCAATAAAGAGCTTGATATATGGTCTTAGATACAGATACGATCAGTTATTACCTGAGAGGTTCTCAAAGCGTAAAAGAGCATTTTATTAAATATCAATATGAACTTGCATCGACAAGCATTAACTACGCCGAATTAATGTTTGGACTCAAAAAAAGAGATAATAAAAAGTACTTATCCAGAGTTGAAATGATCTTTCAAAATATCAAGATATATGATTTTGATAAAAAGTCCGCCGCTGTTTTCTCTACGCTTAAAGCATCTATGCAAAACAGAGGCATAGTTGTTGCAGATATGGATTTGATGATAGCCAGCATTGCACTTGCAAATGGTGAGAAATTGATTTCAAACAATTTGAAACATTTTTCAAAAATAGAAAACCTGGAACTTGAAAGTTGGGTAAAAGACATTTAATGTCCATATTATATTTTATACTACAATCATAAAAATAAAAGGAAAACCACATGACCCTCTCAAAATCCCAATACATTCGAGGCTTACAATGCCACAAATCTCTCTGGCTCTATAAAAATAACCCAGAACTCAGAGCAAAGCCAGATCAAGCTCAGGAGTCACTCTTTAACACTGGTTATCAGGTAGGAGAACTTGCCAAAGAGCTATTCCCTAATGGTGTAGAGATAGAGTTTAATGCTGATGATTTTAAAGGTATGATTGCTAAAACCAAAGCACTCATAGAGAATGGTACGGAAGTCATCTATGAAGCAACATTTAGTGAAGATGGCATCTTTGCTATGGTAGATATATTGGTCAAAAATGGCGATGTGTGGGATATGTATGAAGTGAAGGCTTCTACGAAAGTAAAAGATTACCAGGTAAAGGATGCAGCTATTCAGTGGTATGCTCTGAACAAGGCAATTACTTTGGGTCGTGCTTATATTGTTCATATTAATAACAAGTATGTTCGGGAGGGTGAACTTGATATAAAATCACTTTTTACCATAGCAGATATTAGTGAAGAGGTGCAAGATAGTCAATATGCCATAGAGCCAAATTTGTCCGATATGGAGCAGATGCTTCAAGGTGAAATGCCAACTATTGATATAGGTGGACATTGTGACAGTCCGTTTGCCTGTGATTTCAAGGAGCATTGTTGGAAACATATACCCAGTCCTTCTGTCTTTAACCTCTACTGGATGAACGGGGCAAAGAAGTTTGAAATGTACTATAAAGGTATGCTGACCTATGCTGATGTTCCTGAAAACTTTAGATTAAACAACACACAATCATTGCAGGTGCAAACAGCTATATCAGGTGAGCCGTATATCAACAAAGAGATCATCGAGAAGTTTTTGGGCACAATCCAATACCCTATTAACTTCTTTGACTTTGAAACCTTTCAAAATGCTATTCCCCGTTTTGAAAAGCAAAGACCTTACCAACAGATGCCTTTTCAGTATTCATTACATATACTTCATGAAGATGGAACAATGAAGCATAAAGAATTTTTAGGTGATGAAAACAGTGATCCTCGTACAGACTTGATAGAACAGATGCTTTTAGACATCACTAACGAGGGAAGTATTGTAGCTTATAATCAATCGTTTGAAATAAGTAGGATTAAAGAGCTCGCACAGTTTGATGAAAGTAAAAAAGAAGAACTGTTAGCACTCAATGAACGCTTCGTAGATCTTATAGTACCGTTTAGAGGTAGAGGGTATTATCACCCTGATTTTAATGGAAGCTTTTCCATCAAGTCCGTTTTGCCTGCATTGTTTCCAAACGATCCTAAACTTGACTATAAAAAACTAGGGAGCATTCAAAACGGTGGTGATGCAATGGACACGTTTGCCAATCTACATTTACTGAAAAATAAAAGTAAATTAGATGAGATAAAAAAAGATCTTTTGGCTTATTGTCACCTTGATACACTTGCTATGGTTAGAATATGGGAAAAGTTGCATAATATCCTAAGTGAATAATAAAGGATTAAAGACCCTTAAAACAATATGGACATTCCTTGTCCTCTTGATCTACTACAATACTCCTATCAAACCAATAGGAGTTAAAAATGAAAACCATCAACAAATCAATGAAACCCATTATCGAGATTGCATCTGCACTCAACCTGTATGTATCAAAAGGTTGGATAAACCGCTTTGAAACACAACTAGAGAAGCTGGAATGGAAATACTTTAGTAATTACAACTTTAACGATGAGTTCGCAGAATTTCGCTATGACGGATACTACTATGCAATTTTTGATGACCGTATCCGTTATCGTTCACTGAAGGAAGCAAAATTCTATGAGATTTTTACAAAAGATTATACAGAAGTCAACTATGCATAGAAAAGGCTAAAAATAATCCAAAGGAGGATAGTGCTACTGCTCAGAGAGCTAAATATAAAATGATTATTGAGGAGAAATGATGAGACGCAGAAAAAGAAGAACAGGAAATGCACTGCTAGAGACAGATAAAAAGTCAAAAAAGCTACTAGAGTATTGGATATTAACCATACTGTTAAGACTAAATGGACATCGTGATTTTTTCAGTAGTATGAGAGGCTTTAGCGATGATACTTTGGCATATTTTTTGGGGTTAGATAAATATGTAGATGACCCAGAAGTAGGCTCCAAACAAGAGGTTCTGGATATTCTTAGAAAAAGACTTGAGAAAATTGAGAAAATAAACATTCAGAAATTACC
>Ga0256827_10003228_pt1 | contig 10390 bp, 10 predicted proteins | sample CV84metaG_FD_185977 | JGI IMG/M metagenome (GOLD analysis project Ga0256827, IMG submission 185977) | Hydrothermal vent microbial communities from East Pacific Rise, Pacific Ocean - CV84 | ecosystem: Environmental > Aquatic > Marine > Hydrothermal vents | place: Pacific Ocean: East Pacific Rise...
GAACGATAGAGCTAATATCTAACATAGAAAATATCATCTACATATCGTGCAACCCAGAGACACTAGCAAGAGATTTAGTAACACTATGCAAAACCCACAAAGTAGTAAAAGCAGCCATGTACGACCAATTCCCACATACGGAACATGTAGAGAGTGGAGTATTTTTAGTGAAAATCTAAAAAATGGTAGTTTTATCTACCTCTCATTTTTCTTCTATGTTTTCTTTTTGTCATATATATCTTTTTTAAATCACCTCTTGCGAACTCTATGTAATTATGACGCGATATAAGAACTGGGGTATTAACTCCTGCCCATTGAAAAATTCTTTTTATATCATGTGTTTTTACATGTATACAACCATGAGAAGTGCTGTTAATACTACCTTCGTGTAAAGCATGACCATCATTTGTAAAAAATAGACTATAGTTCATATTATTGTGTCCATCTGCTTCTGGATATTTTTTAGAAGCATAAAAGCGTTTTTTATATTTTACATCCCAAACACCTGATGGTGTAAATGTAACCTCATCACCTGAAGATATGCCTCCACTTAGCCAAACTGTACCATCTCTATCTACAGCATATATTCTACCATCACTATTTTCTTCTCTTACAGATACAAATATAAAGTCTCTACCTCTCATACTTACACTTTTTCTATGACCTTGTTTATCAATATATACAAAGCTAGTTTTAGATGTAGGCACAAGTTCTCTACTTTGAGCAAAAGCAAAAGTAGAGAACATAAGCACTACTATAATTAGCTCTTTTAATTTCATATTTTCTCCAATTAATTTTTAGTGTAAGTATATCAAAAAAAATTCTAAAAAGCATAATCTATATTTTGAGTGTGACATTTTTTTCTTTCTTTTATAATGTTTAAACTTATATAGCAATTATATCTATATTTCAGAGTTATTTTAACTAATTTGAAGTAAACTCTAAAACTTATATATAGGAGTTTATATGGAGTTAAATAGTCAAACAAAGAAAATACTACTTTCTATTTTTTTAGGACTTATAGGATTAGCTATAGCATTTCCATTTTTTACACTACAACAATCGATTCTTATAGCATTTATTGTACTAATGGTTACACTATGGACAAATGAGGGCTTATCATTGGCAGTAGTATCATTACTTCCAATTATCATCTTTCCTGCTGCTGGCATACTTACTACAAAAGAGGCTAGTGTTAACTATGCTAACCCTATTATTTACCTCTTTTTGGGTGGTTTTCTTATTGCCATTGCTACAGAAAAAACTGGTCTACATAAAGTCATAGCAAACAGAATGTTAAGTCTTTTTCCATCATCTGTTAGAGGTATAATATTTGCACTTATCATAACATCAGGGCTATTAAGTTCTGTTTTATCAAATACCACAACTACTCTACTTCTTTTACCTATAGCACTATTTTTAACAAGTGAAGTAAAACTAAAAATGCGTCTTGCACTAGGCATAGCCTATGGAGCAAGTATAGGAGGTATACTAACACCCATAGGAACACCACCAAACCTTATATTGATGGGTCTAATGAGTGATATGGGGATAGAGGCTATACCATTTGTTCAATGGGTATATATGGTGGCTCCTCTAGTTTTTATTATGTTTGGAGCTGTTGGTTATGTACTTAGTATGGGATTAAAAGAGCATACCATAGAAGTAGGAACACATATAGACCCTCTAAATAAAGAGCAAAAGAAAGTACTCTATGTAATGTTTGGACTTATTGCACTACTCATAATCAATGCACCTATAAAACCTTACTATGATGGCTTAGGACTTAGTGAGTCTGGCATTTTACTAGCTGCTGGTTTAGTACTCTTCTTACCTCCTCTTTCCATACTAGAATGGGAAACAGATAAAGATAATATACCATTTCAAATAATGTTTCTTTTTGGTGCTGGTTTTGCCATTGCAGCAGCATTTACTAAAACAGGATTAGCTCATGAAATAGCCCAATACCTCATAGCATTTGCTACTATGCCACTAATAGCATTTATAATTATAATTGCTGTTCTTATTACATTTACAACAGAAATCACAAGTAATACAGCTCTTATATCTATAATGTTACCTATACTATATAAGGTAGCTGAAGAGACAGGTATAGACCCTACACTCATAATGATGGTAGCAACAGTCTGTGCATCTTACGCATTTATGCTACCAATTGCAACTGCCCCAAATGCCATAGCTATGAGTTCAGGAGTCATCTCCATTAAAACTATGGCAACCTACGGAATAATATTTAATCTTATTGGTATTATTCTCATAGTAACTATTGCAAACTTCTTTTGGAAAGGTATGATTTAAAAATTAGTTCTTATTTCTAATTTTTTTTATTCATAGTACTATAGAATTAGTATGAATATCAGAGAGATAATTTTTAGAATTGCTAGCCATAGGTAAAGTTATCAATTTCGATACTTTACCATAAGAAACAATACTTAAATCTTCAATAATTTTTTTTGCTAAATAATACGCTAATTTTGGAGGTACTGCATTTCCTACCATTTTATAGCCAGCTGTTAAGTTATTGTAATAAAACTTATGACTATCTGGGAATGTCTGTATTCTTGCACATTCTCTAATGCTTAATCTTCTATATAAATCTTCACTACCTTCTACAAATTTTCTTTTATCTTTTTCTACAAGTTCCATTTTAGGAGCTTGTGGATGAAGTGGTGCATGTCTTCCACCTGCTTGAATTGTAAATGATGGCTCATCCCAACCTCTTACTCTATTTCTTGACATAAACATTGATGAAAATCCACCTGTCATATATTCATGGTTAAAAAGCTCACATGCATCACCATTACTATAGGTTTTATCTTTAGCACTTAGAGCCGTATCTTTTAAATCATCAATCACATCTTGCAAATATAGCTTATCTTTTAACACTTTAGGAAACTCAAACTTCATCTCTAAATCTTCCCTATAACCTATGAAAAATATTCTTTTTCTATCTTGTGGTACACCATAATCATGAGCATTTAAAAGCTTAAAGGAGAGTCTATACCCACTTTCAGTAAAATGTTTTTTAATATTTTCCAATGCCTCACTATGACGACTAGCTAACATACCTGAAACATTTTCAGCCAAAAAGAAAAGGGGCTTTTTATCACGAAGTACACGAATAAACTCAAAAAAGAGTTGACCTCTGTCATCATCTATCCCCCTAGATTTACCTGCTTCACTCCAACTCTGACACGGAGGCCCACCAATAAGCCCTAAAGTTTCAGGAATTTCATCTGATGGAATTTTAACTATGCTTCTTCTATCTAGCGTAGTTTTCGGAAAGTTCTTCTCAAAGGTTTCCCAAATATCTTTGTCATATTCATTTGCCCAAATAGTATTAAATCCAGCTTGTTTAAAACCAAGGTCTAAACCTCCTGCTCCTGAGAATAAAGATATTATATTCATATATTATACTTTAAAAAGAAGTAATTTTACTTCCATCTCTTTGGCAGAATTATTAGGATCTGAAATCTTTTCATTTTTAACAGTAATTTCTTTTTTATCTTCTATAGTTTTCCTATCAAATTCAGGAAAATTATTATATATATTTATAGGGATAACTGCTATAATACTAAAAATTTCATCAGTTTGTTTATACAAATCTTCAAAAAGTTTACTTGGATGTTTAATTACCCACATACCCCTAATTCTCAAATATGTAATATTTAAAGAGTCAATATTTCGTACTTTCCCAAGCTCTTGACCTTCTATATCTATATCTATTTTTTCATTTTTAGTTAAAGAGGATTTAATTTCTGTTTGAATATCTGTATAAACTTCTTTTTTTCCAGCATAACAAGAACCATAAACAAACCATAATGATTTTAATTGTTTAGATTTTTTTGGTATATGTCCCATTGCATAAATAATTTCTTTTTTATTCCAAGGGTTATCTTCACAATTTCTACATTCATCTGTAATATTTTGACTTGAATATAGTTTTGCTTTGGGATAAGAACTATTAAGTTGTAAATCTCCCAATACTTCTGTTTTTTTTATCTCTATTGCATCACTATTTTTTAAAATTAAATCAGGAATTCTATTTTTAGTACCTTTATAAGAAAAAGTATTTCTAAAATTTTCTTTTTTTCTTTTTAAATCAGTTTCATTAAAATTATTGGAAAAAGCATTTGAAATATAAGTTTCTAATCCCTCTCCCATATTATTAGCTCTATTATTGCCATCTGTAATATTTTGGATAGTTGATTGATAATTATTTACTATATTTATAAATGCTTTAAGTATGTTAGACATTATTTACTTCCTTTCTACTACTTACCCAAACAAAATTCACCAAACATTTTGTCTAGTATCTCTTCACTATCATAAGGTTTAGAGATGCTAGATATATGTTTAACGGCTTCTTGGAGGTGGTAGGAGAAGAACTCTAGCTCGCCTGTAAGTAGTGGTGCTTTTGCTTCTTCTATGGATATTTGGGCTTGGGTAACTGCTTCTATTTGTCTAGCAGATATAAGCATAAGCTCTTCACCCTCCCCTATGCTATCTAAAAGTGACTCTATATTTTTGGTTAAACCTACAAAACCCTTTTTGGCACTGATGTCAATAGGTGAGTACTTTTGAAGTTTTTCTCTATCTAGCTTTACCTCTAAATCTGTTTTATTTATGGCTACTATGGCATGTTTATCGGGGTAGCTATCTATAATAGAAATTATTTTATCATCTTCACTATTTAACTCATCTGATCCATCAAAAAGTGCTATGATTATGTCTGCATCTTCTACAGAGCTTATGGATCTCTCTATTCCTATTTTCTCTATGGTGTCTACTGAGTCACGAATACCTGCTGTATCTACAAGCCTTATAATGTGTGAGCCTATGCGTACTTGCTCCTCTATGGTGTCTCTTGTTGTTCCTGCTATATCACTTACTATAGCTCTATCATAAGAAAGAAGAGCATTTAGTAGTGAACTCTTACCAACATTTGGTTTACCAATGATGGCTACTTTAAAACCCTCTATAAGACCTTTTCGTCTATTACTAGCATCTACTATTTGCTCTATTTGCAAGTAAAGTCCATCTAATTGAGTGAGTATGCTTTTCATAATATCATCAGGAATATCTTCTTCAGCATAATCAATCATAACTTCAGAGTAGGCTAAAGATTTGAGTAGTCCATCACGACTACTATTTACAAACTCTTTAAGCTCACCCTTCATCTGTTTTGCAAGAATTTTAGCAGCATCTACAGACTTTGCTTCTATAAGTTTAGATATAGCTTCGGCTTCTGTTAAGTCTATTTTACCATTTAAAAAAGCTCTTTTAGAAAACTCTCCAGGGGTAGCTAAGCGTACTCCATAAGAGGTAATAGTATCTAGTATCTCTTGAGCTACTACAATACCACCATGACATTGAAACTCTACTATATCTTCACCTGTAAAAGAGTTTGGAGATGAGAAATAGATCATAATAGCTTGATCAATGAGTTCGGAGTTTTTGTTATAGAGTGAAGTTAAGTGAGCGTAACGCGTTTTTATGTTTTCTAAGTATGAAAGTTTTTTTGCTATTTCAAAAGAGGCATCTCCACTAACTCTAATAATAGAAATAGAAGAGACACCATGAGCAGTTGCTATGGCTGCTATAGAGTTATACATTTTTCTTTTTGTTGAACTCATTTACAACAACAAATTTTTTACCATTTTTTCCTGTTTTGATTGCAACATATTTATTTGGAAATACTTCACGAAGTTGTTCAAGAGCTATTTGAACCAATATGCCATCAAGAGTTCTTGTTTTACCTCTTCCATTTTTTTCAACATTTTCTATAACAGGTTTTATATAGTTTTTAATCATGTCTTGTTGAGAAGTTAAAAACTCAGCTATTTCAAGTTTTATAAATAGTTCATATTTAGTATGCAACCAATTAAATATCATATAAGACAGAGCATTATATCGGTAACCCTCTTTACCAATAAGAAGTGCAGCATCATCACCATCAATAAAGATAAGAGCTGTATTGTCTCTTACATCTACTTCTACTACATCTATACTAAAACAAGATTTAGATAAAAGTGACTTTAACTCATTTTCAATTAAAAGAGCTAATTCATCATAAACTATACTCTCCTCTTCATAACTCTCTTCTTCGCTATCATACTCTTTTTTTTCAATATCAAAACTCTGCTTATCTATAGCAAAAAAGTTATCAACAATTTCATTATCTTTAGCTAAAGTTTCATTGTTTTCAGTAGTATTATTTGAGATTTCAATCTCTTCTTTAGGTAGCTCTTCTTTTTCAACAACTACCTCTTTTATAACTGGTTTTTCTATAATTTTTTCTACTATTACAGTTTCAACTTCTTTTAAAACTTGTTTAGAACTAGCTACTATTATAGCTTTTTTCTTTAATAGCCCCAATATACCTTTTGAAGGGTACTGAATTACTTCATAGTTAATATCAGTTATTGAACATGACAACTCTTTAGCTGCTAACTCATAAGCCTCTTCAAGAGTATTAGCTTCAACTTTTTTCATTAGTTGCCCTTTTCCTTTTTATGTAAAGCTATCACCTCATTTTTATGTTTCTGATAAGCTTTATTTATGATGTATTGTTGACCTATTGTAAATATATTGTTTACAACCCAATAAAGTACAAGACCTGATGGGAAAGGCATTATAATAAACATACCTGCCATAATCAAAGGGAAGAATTGAAAAATCTTCTCTTGAAGAGGATCAGTAAAGTTATTTGGTGTAATCTTTTGCTGGAACCACATTGTAGCACCCATTAAAACAGGAAGTATATAGTATGGATCTGCTGTTGCAAGATTTTCTATCCAACCATTAAACCATACAGCACCTTGAAGCTCATCGGCATTTAAAAGTACACGGTAGAGTGCAAAAAATACAGGTATTTGAAGTACCATAGGAAGACAACCACCCATTGGATTAGCTCCATTCTTTTTATACATCTCCATCATTTGTGCATTCATTTTTGCTGGATCATTTTTATATCTCTCTTTTAGCTCTTTCATTTTAGGTGCTAAATCTTTAAGCTTCTGCATAGACATCATACCTTTATATGAAAGAGGGAATAGAATTAATTTAACTAAAAGAGTAAATAAGATAATAGCCCAACCCCAGTTTCCTACTATATTTTCTATCCATATAAGAACTTTAAAAAATGGTTTAGACAAAAATGTAAACCAACCAAATTCAATAGCATCTGTTAATTCTTGATTTATTGATTTTAATACATTATATTCTTTAGGACCTATGTATCCACCAAGTGTTAGATTTTGTTTACCTTCAATAAATATAAGAGGGTTATCTTTATTTTGTTTTAAAATAGATACATTCATACCGTTATCAAAATTGTAAAGTATACTTGCAACATATCTATCGAAAGAAGAAGCAATTTTTGCATTTTTTACACTTTCATTACCTGTGGCATCACCATCTTCAACAGTTAAAATAACATTATCAGCACCCTTAACTAAAGCACCTCTTACAAGCATATACCTAGAGGTATCTGCCATAGGTCTATGACCAGTTGTTATGAAGTAGTTTTTAGGAGTTGATGTAACTACATCTACTTTATACTCACCAGATGGTTTAATAGTAATAGTTTTTGTTATAGTTACAGAAGATAACTTTTGAGTAAGTATTATTGTTTGTTCTGATGAGCTTACATCTATACTAGTAGAGCCTGTATATGTATAAGGAACTTTAAATGCTTCATTATTTAATGTAGTATCTGAAAATCTAAGCTCTAAAGGTTTAACCTCAGACTGACCTAAAATTTGGAGATTTTTACCTTCATCATTCTTATATTTATCTTCCAACAATTCATACTGTGCTATTCGACCTAAGTTGTCTATAGTCATCTTATAAATTTTTGAACTAATAGTTACAAGTGTTTTACTACTATCACTTGATACAGGTGCAGAGTTTGCTTCTGATTTTTTAATAGGTGCAACTGCAACATTTGTATTTTCAGATACAGATGGTGATGGTTTATTAGTAGATTGTGTAGTTTCTATTTTTACTACAGGTGCTTGTGTAGGTGTAGGAAATAGATAACCATAACCTGCAAATACGAAAAATGAGAGTACTAAAGCTAACATAAGTCGCTTGTTTAAATCTTGTTGTTCCAAAATAATACCTTTAATTCTATATACTAAAATAAATTCTTGATAGTATAGTGTTATATGTTTTTAATATTGTAAAATAGTTCATGATTGTTCGATTGAAGCAGAACACTTTTTTAGTGCTTGAAGATATGATTTTCGAGTTGTTTTATACTCTTCACCTATAAGTGCAGGCTTAGCAACTAAAACATAAGAACCTTTTTTTAAAAGGTTAATGTTTTCTATGAAATGTGCTCTTAGCAAACGCTTTGCTCTGTTTCTGTGAACTGCATTTCCTACTTTTTTAGAGGCTACAAAACCTACTTTATACTCATCTGTTTTTTTATAAAAAAGTACAAAGTAAGAAGAGTGCCATGTTTTCAAAGAGTTTTTATAAACTCTATTGAACTCTTTACTTGTTTTAATACGAGTAAAATGCTTTATTTGTCCGATAGTAAAACTCCTAAACTATACAGATAGTCTTTTTCTACCTTTAGCTCTTCTAGCAGATATAACTTTTCTACCATTTTTAGTTTTCATTCTTGTTCTAAAACCGTGTGTTCTTTTTCTTGGTGTGTTGTGAGGTTGGAATGTTCTTTTCATTCTGTATCATCCTTAAATAGATTTTATACAACATTTCTGTTGGCATATTTGGACGCGATTTTAACTAAATATAGCTTAAATACTACAATTAATTAATAGTTTTAAATACTATTTCACTATCTTTTTTATTTTGTACAGCATCAACATAAGACTCTATAGCTCTAAATATTATATATTTAATATCATTTTTAGCACTTTTTACTTCAAGTTCGGTACAGTAGATATTAGTCACTCCCTCTTTTTTTAAATTTTTTACTAATCTTTGAGCAAACATGTATGCACCATCTACCTTAGTATCTTGACATATTAAAGCATAAAGTGATTCATTTTGTTCTATATCAAAGAGTATATCTGTATCTCTTTTTTGACTACAAATAAGAGTTTTTAAATTAACTTCATCAGCTGATATTAACATAATTACAAAAGACCTCTCCTCACCACGACTAATAAGATAATATAATAAATCTATAGTAGTACTCATTTTATCTATCATAGATGATGCTAAAGCTATATCATGTTTTTTAAATCTTATATTTGATTTTACTGTTTCATTTTCTCTTACTATCAAAATAAACCACCTTTCTATATGAATTACAATATTATAACAAAATATTTTATATAGAGTAGATATAATATATTATGATTATTAAAAATGAAAAAAATTTACCATCACCATGTTGGTTACTTGATGAAAAACTGCTACTAAATAACTTAAAGCTTCTAAAAAACATAAAAGATAGAAGTGGTGCTAAAGTATTATTGGCTCTAAAAGGTTACGCTTTATGGAGAAGCTTCGATTTAGTAAGTGAGTACTTAGATGGTTGCTGTGCATCTGGGCTGCATGAAGCCCAACTAGCCCATGAAACCTTTGCTGGTGAGGTACATACCTACTCCCCTGCTTTTAAAGATGATGAGTTAGAGCAGATTGCTAAAATATCTCAACACCTTATTTTTAACTCACCATCTCAATTTCAAAAATATGCAAAAAAAGCAAAAGTTATAAATAACAATATATCTTTAGGTTTAAGAGTAAATCCAGAGTATTCAGCCTCACCAAAAGAGATATATAACCCATGTGGATTACACTCACGACTAGGAACAACACTCAAAAACTTTGATGAATCCATACTAAACTCTTGTGATGGCTTACATTTTCATGCACTATGTGAACAAGACTCAGATGCCTTAGAGTCAGTACTAAAAAACTTTGAAAACAAATTTGGAGAATACATACCACAAATGAAGTGGATAAACTTCGGAGGAGGTCACCACATAACAAAAAAAGGCTATGATGTAGAAAAACTCATAAAACTCATTAAAGAGTTTAAACAGAAATACAGCGTAGAGGTATATCTTGAACCAGGGGAAGCCGTAGGTTGGGAAACAGGTATACTCATAACAACAGTCCTAGACATAGTTCACAACGGCATAGACATTGCCATACTAGACACATCAGCAGAAGCCCACATGCCAGACACAATTTTAATGCCATACAGAGCAGATGTTCGTAATGCAGAAGAAGCTAACATAAAAAAATTCAACTACCAATTAGCAGGAAATACATGTCTAGCAGGAGACATCATAGGAGAGTACAGTTTTGATGAACCATTAAAAATAGGAGACAAAATCATATTTGAAGACCAAATGCACTACACCATGGTAAAAGCCACTACATT
>Ga0256827_10003229_pt1 | contig 10390 bp, 16 predicted proteins | sample CV84metaG_FD_185977 | JGI IMG/M metagenome (GOLD analysis project Ga0256827, IMG submission 185977) | Hydrothermal vent microbial communities from East Pacific Rise, Pacific Ocean - CV84 | ecosystem: Environmental > Aquatic > Marine > Hydrothermal vents | place: Pacific Ocean: East Pacific Rise...
ATAGTCGGTTCAGCATACATAATTGGAGTAAAAGCAAAATCCACTTATTTTTCTTAAAAAAATATAGGTAAAATAATGAGCATTACTTTATTTTAAACAAAAATATACAAAAGGCTATTTACTTTAGTATTAAAAACAACAAAATAATCAAATTTATACTATTTCATAGCAATAGTTAATTTTATAAAGAAAATTATCATAAATTATATTTTAAATGGCAGTATAATAAGGCTATAGCTTCATTTGATATATATTGATTTCACTTTTAGTCCTGTTATGTATGTTGCTCCAAATGGTGACCTTAGAAAGTTTTGGATAAAAATATTGGAAGAATAAGCACAAAACACCCTATTTTAGGTTGTTTGAAAAAGTTTTCTTAAACGATTTTAAGATTCGTGAAAAAATAAATCCCTTTGTTTAGTTGTAACCTTAACATTAGGAGATTGTGGGATAATATTTGCCATAGAGTATGTTTTACGAACTACTTTTTTATCATAATCAAACGAAGCATCGTTTGCTAAGTGTCCTCTATCATAACCACTATGAGTGTAATCTTTTGTATGGCTTCTATATTTTTTTGGTAAAGTTTTTTCGGTATAAAAAGAGTTTCTTTTTTTTATATTAACTGCATTTACTTTATCCCCATAGAGAGTGTAAGCAACATATTTAGCACCTTTCATCTCGTAGTCATAGCATACTGTAAAAACATTTTTATCTATAATTTGATTACAGTTAGATTTATTAATAAAATCCTTAATGTTTATTGCATCTAACATTGATACAAAAAACATAACGAATAAAATTATTTTTTTCATTTCATTTTACCTTTTTTAAAATTTATTATCGAAGATAAACATTAGTAATCTCTTCTCTAGTATGCCCCATAGCTTCAGATACCTCTTTTTTAGTTGCACCTTGCTCAAGTCTATCTTGCGCGTAAGTATGTCTAATACCGTGTGTTCCATTAAACTTTTGTCCACTATCTTCTATTTTGGACTTTAAGTCTCTTCTATACATAGCATTATTTAGTTCATATATTCCATCTACGGCATTATCTCTTATTTTTGATATAAGAGTATTAGAAAGCTCTTTTTCACTTACTTTGCCACCTTTCTCTCTATAACTAAATATATTACCTTTAATTTGTCGTTCAATATTTATATGTGTAGATGCTGATACTCGTAAACCATAATCTCTTTGTAACTCAAATGCTGGTTGACTACGTGCAGGAAGTTCTATCTTATCCAGTCCCTTATAATATCGTGTTTGAGATTTGTTCTTTGAAAGAGTTTGTTTAAGTTCAACTCTCATAACCTTTACATCTTCTCGACTTATAGAGAGATGCTCTGATACTTTATTTATTTCACTTAGATAATTACTCGCTGTATTATATGTCACACCTTTTGAACTTATCCAACTCTTAACAACTATTGCATCAATCCTACTCATATCTTTTATCGCATACTCTGCTTTTGCATACTTTGCAAGGTTAGTAAGGTCTGCTCTTAAATTATCTAAAGATTTATAGCTATGCACAAGGTTTGAGAGTTGATGCCCACTCTCTGCACTTCTAATCCCACTAATTTGACGATTGTCAGCTTTAGATTTTCCAATACCATTGTGTGCTTTAATTATTTTAGCAACTTGATAGTTTATGCTTCCTGCTCTGGCCATACTTCTAATCTTGCTAATAATTTTTGTAATTTTACACTTGTTGTTGTCGCTTTAAACTTATCAAAATAGAATTCATCTTCATCTTCAAGAATCACTATATATAAATAAGAAACTCCTTTGTCTTGCCTCAATGAAGCTTTAAAATTCTTAAATTTATACTCTTTATCTTTTTCTAGTTTTTTATTTGAAAAGGCTTTTAATATCTCTATAAAATCGATAAATTCAAATATATCTGAGGTAATTTTCTTAAAAGGATAACTATGAAACTCTTTGCCATCAGTTTTATTATCCATTCCAAAAAGCTTAAAAAATAATAATTTCCCTTTCCTATTCGCTTCTAAATAAAATTTATCAACTCTAATATTAATTTCATCCAATATCTTAACCTTTCAATCTTTTAATCTGTTTCTCTTTTCTTTGGAGAATACTGTTTTTCTCTTTTAATTCTCTATTTAACCGCGTTATCTCTTTTGAAAATTCTAAATTATTTTTTACTTCCTCTACAAATTTATCATTTAGATGTTCATTCATTTTGTAAAGTTTTTGCTTTTGTTCTTCTATCTCTTCAGCATTTTTTTGAAAAAACTCTTCAATATATTTCCTAGTTCCCTCTATATTTTTCATACTTTTATTTGCTAATTCAAGATTTATATTTACTACATCCTTATCTATATTTTTTATTGTCTCACTATATGCTCCTATAAGATTTTCTATATATCTGTCTTTTTGTTTATAGACTATAATTAACCACAATAACAATATAATAATTATTATCGGTGATAATTTTTCTAATATCAAGTAATAATTATTTAATATATCTAATAGTCCTGCTTCCAATCATTCTTCCTTATACTTATTGATAATATTTGCTATCGTTGATTTACTTAGAGTTGTTTTCAGATTCGTTCGAATAAGTTTATAGTTTATTCGTTTCTCTATCTCGCGTATTGAAATTCCCTCTTGATGCATCTCTAACATTTCATCTTTATATCTTAGTTTGGCTAGCTTCTTTGCATAGTTTTTTGGTAGTTTTTCCATTGTCCAAATTTTATCCTATTAAAATTAATGGTTAGATTTTTTAAATGCCTATTTTAGCTGTTTTTAGTGAGGTTTCCGTTAGGTGGATGCTTGCGTACACCTGACGGGACTATTTTAGAAATCTAGTCACTTTTATATGATATAATTTCAGTTCAAAATTTTTATTTTATTTCTTGTCTTTTGACATATTATCGCCCGCATCCACGTAACGGAGCTGTAGTTTTCTTATGTTTAGCAAACTCTTGCTGTTAGTTGATTCATTAAATTAATTGCTACCACCTTGAGCCAAAACATCTGTTTGAGATTAATTCAATAATTTTTCGTTCGTTTTTTTGATATGGTTTATTTCGTTAAAAAACCGTAAGGCTGTCTATACCGCCTAGAGGAGTAATTTCCATATACATTTTTAAATACTTTGCTCTTATATGTTGTTATATATAAGCCCTTAGTTACTAAATTTGCGACAATTGAAGTTTGTAAGCTTCGCATATCTATGCAGATATTACTAACAAGTTATGCTTCTTTTAAAAAGCTGTTTGATTACTTAACATTACAAAAAAATAAACTATTGGAGTTTGAAGAGAAAAATTTTATATACACTTTACTATATAGTAAAAAATAAAAAAAATCGGATTTAAAAAAATAGACTGTTTAATTATTTAGATGGAAAAATTCCAATTATATACCATTTGATGTATAATCTCGTAAAGGATTGATATGAGTAAAGTACAAACGAGTCTTAGATTAGATGAGGATAAACTTTTTGAAGCGAAAGAGATATTAAAAAGTTTAGGTCTTAATTTTACAGAAGCAGTTAATATATTTACAAATATGGTTGTTGCTAACAAAGGATTACCTTTTGAAGTAAAAATACCTACAACAGAATTTAAAAACTCTATACAAGAACTTGAAACAAAAAATGGAAAAAGTTTTAACTCAGTAGATGAACTGTTTGAAGACCTAGACTCCTAATGTATTCAATATTTAGAACATCTTCATTTAAAAAGCAATATAAGAAATTAGCTAGTAATGATAAGGCACAACTCAAAGAAGTAATACTCTTACTGGCTAACAACATTCAACTTGATGAAAAGTATAAAGACCATAAGCTAACTGGTAATTTTAAAGAGTTAAGAGAATGCCATATAAAACCAGACCTACTTTTAATATATAAAATAAATAATGATATTTTAGAACTTGCCTTAGTTCAAGTAGGTAATCATAATTCACTTTTCAAATAAAGATATATTAGGGTTTTTAGAGATTGTTGTTAATTCAGATAGATATAGTTATTTAGCTAAAAGTCTTGAAAAGATATTTTAAAAAGAGTATTTGAGATTAAAAGGAAGTTTACCATTTTTCTTATCTTTTTTAAATTGTTCAAATTCTGCTTTTCTAATGTTTTTGTATTGAGAAGAATAAAAGTTTTTTCTAGTGAACTCTTGTAACCAAAGTAAGAAGTTCATAGTAAATCTACGTCTTTTTTGTGGATTAACTACTGCATCAAGTACAGGTGTATAATATTTACGTTTGATATAACCCGAAAATTCTCTAGCTCTATCTATTGCAGAAGCAATCTCTTTTTTAGTTGTAGCAGAGATAAGAAGACCATAGATATAGTCTTTAAAGTCAAAAATGATATATTCTACAAAAAGATAACTATCTTCAATAATACCAAAAAGTTGTAACTGATTAGGGTTAGCTTTTGTCATAAAATACTCCTCTTAAACTGTATATATTATAGCAAAAATAGCTCTAAAAGTCAATGTTTTAGGGGTTTAAAAGCTATTTTAATAAACAAAAAATGTTAGACATTATTTTAAAATCATCTAAGTATAATAATGTTTATTAATCATAATAAGATATAAAGTTTTTAGAGAGTTTCACGGGTTTATCTAAAGTAACATACTTTAGATACTTCCTAACCGTAATAGGACTCACACTTGCTACTTCAGCAATAGTAGAGTAATTCATTTTCATATCATTCTTATTAATCCAAGCTACAGCATCAAATATTTTCTTCTTAGCATTGAGAGTACGTATATCATTAGCTTTATCAGTTGCAAACCGTTTCTCAACAGATACATTGATAGTTTTAATAGCTCTAAAGCTTTTAAGAGTCTCATCAGAGATAATTCCTCCATTATCAAGGTATGAGTCTATAACTCCTTGCAATATATCCATATCCAAGCTCTGTAAATCCAATCTACGGTAACTTATCATCAACACTCCTTTACTTCATTTCACATATAATATCATTTTAAAAATAAATTATCTATATTTCGATAAACGAATTATAGATAATAAAACTAATCTTAAAAAATAAAACTAATTATATTTTCTAAGCATATTTAATTTCTTAAAGAAAATTTTTAATAAATAAAAATATAATTCAACTATTTTAATTAATATTGAATTCAGTTTAAAGTGCCGATAAATACATTCGAATTATTCTGAAATCTAATAAAAATATATTACTATTTTTGATAAAACATATAAAAAACACCCCTATTTTTAAGTAAATTAATATTTATTTCAATATATTAAAGCAAGACTGAAGTTTAATTTTCAACTGATTTTATCATCAAAAATACAGATAGATTATTTCTTAAAAACTACTGAATTTCAATATATTTTAAGTTTAAGTTTTCTCAAGAAATCAACTTTTCCTTAAAATAAAAACTAACTAAAAAACAAAAGAAAATTTTAAGTATTTGTTTTGCTTATGATTTTCTGTTTTTTCGGACATCAAAAATCTTGTAAAAATCCCAAAAATAGGCTAAAATAGTTCTTAAAGCTGGGGAGAGGTTGAAACAGCTTCCCCCAAGCTACGGACAACTAGACTTTTTATAAGCAGAAAATACAAAACACCACTTTCAACACCACCTAAACACATCAAAATTCATACCTCAGAAGCTCGTAAAGCCATTTAAACTAAAAAGTAATACCTAACCTTACCTATTACTATTTTAAGCTCTTCTATCTATCTTAAAATGAGTTTTAGAATTTATCTACTACACCAGTAGCCAAACAGCTCAAACTTAGCAACATTTGCAGGTAGAGACCGTTAGGTCGTTGCACGAGAGCAGGTACAAGAACCAAACAGCACCCATCGCACTTGCAACAGCTCAAATAACCAAACAAGTCCTCAGAGCTTCAGCTCCCATACTTGACTTCCGAGAGCAACGCGAAAAATAAAAAAAGCGAAAATCGACCTTAGGAGAGTTTCAAGACCCTTCTTGAGAATTCGTCAGAATTCCATTAAAAATAAAAAAGCGGAAATCTATGATTTTCAAGACACTTTTTAACTCCTTTCTATCTAAATTTATTTAGATTACTTCTTTATCAACGTGAATAACTCACTTTATCACTATCAATAGAGCTCGTGAAGCCCTATATTTAGGGCATTTCTTAATTAATTCTAAAAAAACAGATTAGTCCATCGATAAAAACAGATTAGTACACTCTTAAACAGGTCATACAATTTATATGTTTTTAATATTAAAAACAGTAGAATTTTATCGGCTGTTTAAGAGTGGCAATGACTGTTTTTTTAAAGGATTTTAAAATGGAATACAATAGAGGTTATACAAATATAGTTGAAGTACATAACAATTTAATAGAAGCTCGATATAAATTTACTAAAGAGCAACAGCTTATATTACTTCAAGTCGCTAAAACATTGCAAGATAGGGATATATACAGTAAAGATATGCAAGATGTTATTGTAAATTATTCAGCTCGTGAACTTGCAAATAAGATAGGTGTTAATGATTTAAGACATCTTAGAGGTGTTGTTCGGTCTCTTCAAAGATGTATTATGAGCTTTAAAAACTTAGAAGAAAATTGGGAAATGGATGTTAATATTTTTACTCGTGGACAATATTTTGCTGGGGGAGAAATTGAAATAAGATTAGATGAATATATGATTCAATTTTTTAAACAATTAAATGATAATTATACAAAATTAAATATAAAAGAGATAGTAAGTTTAAAAAGTAAATATTCTATCCGAATTTATGAACTTTCTAGGAAGCTACAATTCATAAAACCTCCCTATAAAAGGGAAATTATTTATAGTTTAGATGAATTTCAAGAGATAGTTGGTTCCAGTTATAAAACTTGGCAACATTTAGAAGAATATGTATTAAAACCTGCTAAAAAAGAGATAAATGATACAACAAGAGTTTATATAGATTATGAACCTATTAAAAAATATAAAAAGGGACAAACAAAAGGAAGAAAGGGAGTTTTAGAGATTAAATTAAGTATGAATATATCTAATACTCTCCCATTGGAGACTGATAAAAAAGTAACTAAAAAAAATCCTATCAAAGCATTATTAAGAGAGTTTAATTTACAACAAGACAAAGAGATTACTCAATATATTAATGATAATTTAGATGAAGTACGTACTATTATCCCTGTTTTTGGGAATGATAATAAGGAAGTTTTAGATTCTTTGGGTATAAATTCAGATAATTTACTCAATTTAAAAGATGCTATTAACACTGATAAAATAGTTACTAAGTTATTTAAAGATTATCTTGCAAAACAATTTTTAGAAGAGAGTTATATTAATTTTCAGAAATTCGCAGAGAATAAGGGTTTAAAAGTTGTTAAGGTTGTAGATGAATGGGTCTTGTCAAATGAAAAGACAGTTAATAGTTTTACTATTTAAAATTACGATGGAAAACAAACATCAATAGTATAAGTATTTTATCGATTTCATAGAATATTTTTGCTATAATATATATGTAATTAGAAAAAGGAAATATTTGTTTAGATGGTTGATGATAAACAGTTAGAAATAGCTTCCATACAGTATTTAAATACAAATAAGCAGAACTTTTTACAAGAATATACAAAAAATATTAAAACTTTAGATAAAAAACTAGCAATTTTCACAGCAGGAATGAGTGGTGTTGGTAAAACAGAATTTGCAATATATTTAAAAGAAACAAATGAAAATTTACTTCATATTGATACTGATGAAATTAGGAATTTTTTTCAAGAGGTCGGGTACAATGGGCAAAACTCAGATGTTTTCCAAAAAGTAGCTAGTCGAGGATTTAATGAACTTTTTAATTTTTCAATAAAAAAAGGTTATTCATTAATTTTAGATTCTAATTTTGCTAGTAAATCTCAATCTATTCAAAATATAGAAAGATTACTAAAAAGAGATTATTCTATACAAATTTATTATCTTTATAATAATCCTAAAATTTGTTTTACTTATGCAACAACAAGAGAAGTAGTTACAAAAAGAAAAGTTCCTAAAGATGTTTTTATTAAAAGTAATGAAAATTCTTATAAGACAATCATTGAGATAAAAACCATTTTTAAAGATAAAATAATACTTCATTTTTTTGATAAAAGAGATAATACTTTTTACAAAAACATTAGTACAAAACTCTTAAATAAGATTATAGGAAATGATTTTGATATTTGATGAACAGTTTATGCAAAGAGCTATGATAAGAATAGATGAACTGCAACAAGAAACAATAGATAAGGCAAAAAAAATAAAAGGTGCAGAAGAGTATATAGAAAAAAAATTAGCTCTTTACGATAAAGACGAGGAACTAAGAAAAATATCTAAAGCAATAAAAAATGAAGAGATGCAGATATCTAATAATTTTTTTAAATAGTCGGTTCAGCATACATAATTGGAGTAAAAGCAAAATCCACTTATTTTTCTTAAAAAAATATAGGTAAAATAATGAGCATTACTTTATTTTAAACAAAAATATACAAAAGGTTATGTACTTTAGTATTAAAAACAACAAAATAATCAAATTTATACTATTTCATAGCAATATTTAATTTTATAAAGAGAATCATCATAAATTATATTTTAAATGGCAGTATAATAAGGCTATAACTTCATTTGATATGTATTGATTTCACTTTTAGTCCAATTATGTAGTCGACCCTATGTTGCTCTATCATAATGGACTGAGAAATAAAAAATAAGGTTTAAGAATAAAGAAATGACAAATTATTTTAATAAAAAAGAAATATCACAAAGAGCCAAAGATGAGTTACTCTACGAATATGTAACAGAAGAGATGGAACAAGAGGCAAATTATATTAAAGAATTATGGGCAGAAGGAAAGAATAAAAAAAGAAAAGCATTATATATGCAAACTCGGATTCAATCAATAAAAGATGATTTTAAATTATTAGAAATAGATTACAATGAACTTTCAAAAGAAAAATTATGGGATACTTTAAAAAAGCAAGAGCAAAAGAAGATGGATATGATAAGGGCTCGTTGATATTTTGTCTTATAAGACAATCATTGAAATAAAAACCATTTTTAAAGATAAAATAGATAATACTTTTTACAAATATATTAGTACAAAATTCTTAAATAAGATTATAGGAAATGATTTTGATATTTGATAAACAGTTTATGCAAAGAGCTATGATAATAATAGATGAACTGCAACAAGAGACAATAGATAAGGCAAAAAAAATAGAAGGTGCAGAAGAGTATATAGAAAAAAAATTAGCTCTTTACGATAAAGACGAGGAACTAAGAAAAATATCTAAAGCAATAAAAAATGAAGAGATGCAGATATCTAATAATTTTTTTTTAATAGTCAGTTCGGCATACATCGGGTAGCAATCAACAAATGGATTTATTTTTTCACGAGATGTAAATTTGTTGTAGTAAATTACCTAAATAGCGACTCAACAGACTATGACTCTAAGAGCCTAGTATCACTAAATGAACTCTTTATTGATATGTTGCACCATATAATGGACTGAGGAATAAATGCCATTGGCAATTATTAAAACTTATTAGTGTATAATTGTAAAAAGAGTTTAAGAAGTGCTGAACAGACATTTATTTCTCAAGACAATCGTTGTCTATCATCTTCAAAATAAAAAAAACAAGGTTTAGGCATAAGTAAATGACAGATTATTTTAATAAAAAAGAAATATCACAAAGAGCCAAAGATGAGTTACTCTACGAATATGTAACAGAAGAGCTAGAACAAACACCAAATTATATTAAAGAATCATTTGCAGAAGGAGAAAAAGCATTATATATGCAAAATCGGGTTCAATCAATAAAAGATGATTTTAAATTATTAGAAATAGATTACATTGAACTTTCAAAAGAAAAATTATGGGATACTTTAAAAAAGCAAGAGCAAAAGAAGATGGATATGATAAGGATTCTTTGATATTTTGTCTTATAAGAAGTTGCTTTCACAATTAACATTCCTATTATTGGGATTTTATAGGCTAAGTAATTACTATATTTTTATATTAAAGGAAATCTGATGAAAAAAGTTAGTAAAAAATTAATTGAACAATACTGTGATATATTGAGACCACATCATTCTCTATCTAATCTATTTTGATTAAATTTAGCTAAAAATATTTATTAACCCTCATCGAGGGACAATTTTTCTAAGTCTGAACGACTGATTTAAGATTCTTGAAAAAATAAATCCCTTTATTTAATTTCACCCTATCTGTTTTAAAATAATTTCATCTATCTCTTTCTCAGTTAAGTTTGTTAATTTACTTTTGTCATAAATATAGAGGTTAGCTTTAAACAAATAGGGTAAATTTATCACGATTCTTAAACTCGTTTAAGAAAACTTTTTTCAAACAACCTAAAATAGGGTGTTGTATGCTTATGATTCCAATATTTTTA
>Ga0256827_10003230_pt1 | contig 10388 bp, 9 predicted proteins | sample CV84metaG_FD_185977 | JGI IMG/M metagenome (GOLD analysis project Ga0256827, IMG submission 185977) | Hydrothermal vent microbial communities from East Pacific Rise, Pacific Ocean - CV84 | ecosystem: Environmental > Aquatic > Marine > Hydrothermal vents | place: Pacific Ocean: East Pacific Rise...
GGGGGAAAATATTACGGGTGAGTTACCATTTAAAGATATTTATCTTCATGCACTGGTAAAAGATGAGAATGGTGAGAAGATGTCTAAGTCAAAGGGGAATGTAATCGACCCACTAGAGACGATAGAGAAATACTCTACCGATGCTCTTAGATTTACCTTGGCTGTTTTGGCTGTTCAAGGTCGTGACATTAAACTAAGTGAAGATAAACTGGAGCAGAGTCGTAACTTTACCAACAAATTGTTTAATGCGACCAACTTTTTACAACTCAACCAAGAGCATTTCGATGACCTCAATCCTGAGAATATCAAAACTCCTCTTGGGCGTTATATGTTAGCTCGTTTCAATGTGGCAGTTAAAGAGACACGTGATTTTATGGATGTTTATAGATTTAATGATGCAGCGACAGTTCTCTACAGATTCTTATGGGGTGAGTTCTGTGATTGGGGAATTGAACTTTCTAAAGCAGACAAGGCAAGTGTAGCAGAATTGGGAAGCATCTTTAAAGCCTCTATGAAGTTGCTTCATCCATTTATGCCATTTATCACGGAAAATCTCTATATGAGACTTTCAGAAGAGACACTTGAAGAGGGTGAGTCTATTATGGTAAAAGCTTATCCTGTAGCAACTGACGCAGATGATGAGGTAATAAAGCAGTTTGATCTAATTATGGAAGCGATTGTTTCGGTAAGACGTTGTAAGACACTCATCGACAAAGGAAACCAGAAAATTGAAAAAGCGTCGATTAAGATGCCAAGTGGTGCAGACCTAGAGATGATGAAACCGTTTATAGAGAAGCTTGGAAAAGTTGAAGAGCTTACCTTTGTTGAAGAAAAGTTAGAAAACTCTGTAACCGATGTTTCAGATAATTTAGAGACCTTTATCTCAACAGATGATGTTGATATGTCAGCAATTATCGGGAAGCTTACCAAACAAAAAGAGAAGCTTGAGAAAGAGATTGCTAAACTCAATGGTATGTTGAACAATGAGCGATTTGTTGCCAATGCTCCTGAACAGGTTATTGCTGACAATAAACAAGCGTTGGCTGATGCTTCTGAGAAGATGGCAAAGGTTGAGAGTGAATTGAAAGGGTTTGCGTAAAAAGTAAACGCATTAATAAAGAAGGTATGATTATATTGAAATCTTCATAATAATGGTACTTTCTAAGTAAGATTACTCTATGATTTGATTACTAAATATGGAGAAAATATGAGTACCTTCCAACTATTACTTTTTTTAATAACAGCTGTTATTTTTTATCTTTTTTTTAAACAACTTTTTTCTAGCTCTTACCCAAAACGTGGGGTTGATTTTGAAGCGAAGAAAGAGGATGAACAGATTGGTGGTATAACTGAACCTAGCAAAACTTTTTCAGAGCCAACACCACAACTTTCACGAATGGAACAGCTTATCTCTATGGCAGACAGTGCAATGGAGAGGGAGGATTTTATTGAAGCTGATAAAGCACTCTCTAGTGCTACTATTATTGAATCTGAAAACCAAGAAGTCCTTTTAAAACATGGATATGTATTGGTAAAACTTGAGCGTTTTGAAGATGCTAAAGAGGTTTACAGTGAATTGATTAACCTTAATAATCAAGAAGATATGGCATATGTTGCTTTGGCAAATGTCAGTCATAAGTTGGGTGAAGATGATTTAGCCAAAAAGTATCACTTAAGAGCGATTGAGTTAGACAAAGAGTATGCTCCTCACTACTTTAACTATGCCAATACTTTGTATGATTTAGATGAAAAAGAGGGTGCAGTTGAGAACTATAAAAAAGCCTATGCCTTAGATAACACGCTTGAAGAAGCTTCTAAAATGATAAAAGAGCTTTCATGAGCAGTAACTGTTTTGTAAGACAGGAAGCAACTCCTGAGATTATTAAAAATGTTGCTAATTTTTGTGCATCATGTTATGATGAGATTCAAGAGGAGTCAATTATCTTTTATGATATGCAAAAATTTTGTTACTTATGTGAGTCATGCCAAAGTAGATTGGAAGAGACTTTAGATGATAATGGTGGAACTGGCTCTGTGAAGAGTAGTTCACTATTTCAGTAATTGATAGAAAAATATAGTATGATAGAGAGTAATATTTTAACCATTATAGGGTTGGCTTTTGTCGTTGTTATGATTTTTATCTATTTTTTGTTTAAAAAGCGTTTTCAAAAATCACATGAACTTTTTTTAGACTCCCAAGATAATATTATTATGCTCTATCAATCAAACTCTATAAAATTTATTAATAAAGTAGGTTTGGTATTTTTAGGATATGATTCAGTAGGCTCTTTTTTATCAGCTCATGCTGATATTTCAGATCTATTTATGGATGAAGATGGATATATGAGTCGGCATACACATGGAAAAAATTGGGTTAAAAGTATCTATAATGATAAATCTATTAAAGATAACCGAATTAAAATTAAAACATTTTCACAGGAGAATGGACTCTATTACGCTTTTTACATTAAAATTTCAAAAATGGTAAATACAAATCAATATATTTTATCGTTTTGTGATATTACAACGTTGGAGCGAGAAAAAGAGAGTTACAAAAAAAATTCAGAATTGGACCCTTTAACCAAAGCTTATAATCGTGTTAAATTAAACGAGATGTTTGAAAATATTCTTTTTAATGCCAAAAAATATGAGTATACTTTGAGTATTGTTCTTTTTGATATTGATGATTTTAAAAAGATTAATGATCAATATGGACATAATATAGGGGATAAAGTTTTACGAGAGATTGCTGGACTTACTAGAAATATGTTAGACGACACAGCACTCTTTTCACGTTGGGGTGGAGAAGAGTTTCTTATTGTCCTCGATGATACCTCTTTAAATGAAGCTGTTAAATTTGCTTCACGGTTAAGAAAAACCATAGAGCAGTACTCTTTTGAGATAGCTAAAAAAGTAACGTGTAGTTTTGGTGTCACTACGCTAAATCAAGGTGACCAACAAATTGACTTTTTTGACAGAGTTGACAAAGCTCTGTATGAAGCCAAAGAGAATGGAAAAAATCAAGTCGTTACAAAATAGTTAATGGCATTGAGGTAACTTAGGTTATTGAGTTTTGCATTTTTATACGCAATATCAAAAGCTGTACCATGGTCTACTGAGGTTCTAACAATGGGTAGATTCAATGAGATATTAATCCCTTCATCAAAATAGAGAGCCTTTAGAGGGGCTAACCCTTGGTCGTGATACATGGCTACAAAATAGTGGTGATTTTTACGAGAGTTTGGGGTAAACGCAACATCGGGTACAAGAGGGTTAGTGTAAATCTCTTTACCGATGCGTGTATGGGCTAATGCTCTTGCTTCTCTTATCTCTCTCTCTTCATCTCCTAACACTCCATCATCTCCAGCATGAGGATTTAAGCCTAAAAGTCCAATCTGTTCATTCTCTTTTAAATCGTCTTTAATGTTATCATAAAAATCAATTAAAAAGTTAGAGAGTTTTTGAACATCTTTAACCTCTTTAGCCACTTGATGTAGTGGAATATGTTCAGTATAGAGTGCCACATACATTTTGGGGCAACCCAACATCATAATGGCAGGAGCAAAGAAAAACTCTCTTAGTGCATCGGTATGTCCTTTAAAAGTAACCCCTCCTAGCTCCCACGCTTTTTTGTGAATAGGTAAGGTCATAATCCCCTCTACTTCAAGTTGTTTAGAGAGTTCAACAGCTTTTAGAAATGAAGCAAAAGAGTAGACTCCTGACGCTTTGGTAACTTGTGCTGGTTCAATAGTAAACTCTTTGGCTATTTTAGTAACAGTTTTAAAGTCAGAAGGAATAGGAAGATTTAAAAGTGTTGAAGCTTGTTGGAGCATTTTTGGGTCGATACAGTAGATAGGGTCAATTATTTTTGTTATCTGTTCATGGTTTTCAAGTGCCAGTTGAATACCAATACCATTTAAATCTCCAATAGAGATAGCAATTTTTTTCATGGTTAGCCTTTTATGTATGTTGGCTGTAGGGACAATCCCCCCGTGGTTGTCCATCTTTTGTTGTCCAATAAAAATTTAAAAATTAAATATTATTGGCATCATGAACAACGGACAAGCACGGGGGCGTTGTCCCTACAAACCTTATTGGTTCAATGCCACTTTATAGGTAGGGTCATCTTCCTCATAGGTACAGAAAGGTCCAGCCGTGGTGAGTACCTTTTTACAGTCAGAAGAGAGGTGTCTAAGGGTAAGTTTCTTGCCTAGTTTTTTATATCTCTCTGTTAAGTTATCAATCGCTTCAACACCTGAGCTGTCCATAACTCTAGCATTTTTGAAATCAATAATTACCTCATCAGGGTCATCTTCCACTTTAAACTGTTCTCCAAAAGAGGTAACTGATGCAAAAAATAGAGGTCCTTCTAGTCGGTAGACTTTTTTACCCTCTTCATTGGTCTCTTCAATGGCATGAATTTTAGCATGCTCCCATGCAAATACCAATGCAGAGATAATAATACCAGCAATCACAGCCACAGCTAAGTCAGCAAAAATGGTAATAACTGTTACGGCTATGAGTACAAAAGCATCAGCTTTAGGCATATGTTTAATGCGTTTTAACGAAGAGAACTCAAAAGTACCAATACTTACCATAAACATAATTCCCACTAAGACAGCCACAGGAATGATTGAGATAACATTAAAAAAGCTTACTACTAAAACCAATAACAGTGTTGCAGCAATAAATGAAGAGAGACGACCAAGCCCTCCTGAGGAGAAGTTAATCATACTTTGACCAATCATCGCACAACCAGCCATTCCTCCAAATGAACCAGAACAGACATTTCCAATTCCCTGAGCCACACACTCTCTGTTTCCATTCCCTTTTTCACCACTCATCTCATCTAAAACAGAGAGGGTTAGGAGTGACTCAATAAGACCAACCATGGCGACTAAAAATGCAGTAGGTAAAATAATTGCCATGGATGAGGCTGTAAATAACGAAGTGTCTGGAAGTACAAAATGGGGTAAATCAATAGAGGTGATATTTCCAAAAAGTTCACCAACCATCTTTGTTTCAGCTCCTGTAAAGTAGACAATTAAGGTTAAACTGATAATCGCTACCAATCCAGCAGGTACAGCTTTGGTAACTTTTGGTAAGAAGTGCATAATTAACATGGTAGTGGCAATGATAATATACATCAAATAGTTTTCTGTGAATGAATTTTGAACAATCTCTATCCAGCTTAAGCCCTCCGTTGTTGTGGGAGCTAAAAATTTAAATTGTGCAAGGGCAATGACGATTGCCAATCCATTGACAAAACCAAACATGGCTGGTTGAGGTACTAGACGGATAAATTTTCCCATTTTCATAAGACCAATGGCAATTTGAAAGAGACCAGCAAAAATAGAAGCTAAGAGAATGTGGTGCAGTACCATAGTCATTAATGCTTCTCCTTCTAACTCAGGAAAGAGAGTTTTCACCCCAAGTCCTAAAGAGACAAATACAATGGCAACAGCACCTGTTGCTCCTGAAATCATCCCAGGTTTTCCTCCTAAAATAGAAGTAATAAGCCCAATAATAAAAGCAGCGTAAAGCCCAACCATAGGGTTAACCCCTGCAATAGCAGAAAAGGCAATCGCTTCAGGGATGAGTGCCACAGCAACCAATGCCCCTGAAAGAACATCATTTTTGATGTTTTGAGTAGAGTAATTTTGAAGATTAAACAATATAGAATTCCTTGTGAAAATATTGGGCGAATTTTAGCATAAGTTATGTGAAGAAGATATGCATGATGCTTATCTAAATAGACGATATTAAAAAATAATATTATAATTTTAGTTTAATATTGTTTCTTTTTAAACAAATTATGTTAAAATAAAACATAAAAATTAAATATTTAGGAAATATTATGCTAGAGAGTAATCTATTAATTTATGGAGGGGTAGCCCTTCTTCTTTTCATTATGCTACTTATGGTAATTCATCATATTAAAAAATACTTATATGTTAAAAAACTTCAATCTCCAAGAAATTTTTCACAAAAAGTACAAAATGGTTATATGAAATTAAAAAACTTACTACTTTATAAAAGTAATAAAGATGAATTGAAAAAAGCAATACAAAATATAGGACATTATAAAATAGATGGACGTTATGTAGGAGGATATAATAAGCAGACAATTGAATTTGATTCTCTTTCCTTTGTATTAGACTATTTTTATGAAGTATTGAACTATGTTGAATCTAATGGTGAAACATTTATTTTAAATTTTAATAACAGAGTTAAACGTCAAGAGTTTGAAGAGAAATTACAATTATCCTTAGGTGAACTTAGTAATAATATAAAATTTCCCTTAGAATACCTCTCTTTAGAGGAAGATACTTTTTTAGAGAAAAAAGAGATATTAGAATATCAAAAAATCTTGCTTAACCATAATATTCAAATGGCATTTATTGATGATAACTCTGATAGCTATAATATAATACTACATAATAAGAACAGAGCTAGTGAAGTAAGTAAAGCTGTCTCTTTAATTGGTCTTAAGTACCATAAAGATTTAAAGTTTTATCCTATCTTTGAATAACTTATTTCTCAACAGGAATTAAAAGTTGTGGGTGTTTTTTGATGGACATAATATGTTTTGAAAAGTTTGTAGAGAAGAACTTTAACCATGAGTTATTGCTGAGTTCATTATTGTAAGGTGCAATGTGGAGTATGGCTTCATGGTTGAGTAGCTCTTTTATTGGGTTGACCCTTTTGTGTTCAATATTAACTTTAAAACTGTATAGACGGGATAAGGTCTCATAATGCTCAATAATTTTTTTGGACTCCTCAAAGTCACCTTCTGGGTTGTAGTCGCAAAGGCTTAGACCTAATGCCAAACTTTCAGAGAAATCAAAAACAGAAGTTGAAAGTGATTCCATCTCATTCTCTGTTCCCATTAAGAGTAGAGCCTCTTTAATATTAAAAAGTGAGTGTTTTCCAAAAATATAGATAGGGCGTTTATAGGAGGTGATATACTTTTTATAATCATGTTTTAAAAATTGTGTGCGATCTAAAATAAAAAGTCCCACTTCATATTTACTAATATCAAAGTCCATTAATTGAAAAGCATTATCATTTTCCTGTGTGTAGGTAACAAGAATTTGGATATTCTCATTTTCTAAAGTCCGTAACTCTTCAATACACTCTAGTGAAACCATGTTAACCAGTCGAATATAGAGTTTTGTTTTTATAAGTTTATTACTAAGGAAAATGGCTTCATTAATTTGTAATAAAATCTCCTCTTTAGGTTGTTCCATGTTAAGGATTAAATAGATATTACGTCCAAAGGGTTCAGGAAAAACACCTTGTTTTAGATTGACACGTTTATGAACTTCTGCTAGAACTAAGGGGTTCCCAATAATAATAAGTCTATCATTGGGTAAAAGCATGGTCGCACTGTTAGGGAATATCTGTTTTTCTTGTCTGTAAATGGCAACAATTCGCCATTTTCTATGAGAGATAGACCCTACGTGTTTAAAGGCAAAACTACTACCAAATGGAATAAGAACCTCCATTATTTCACCTTGTCCTAAGCCAATGTTTTTAGCAATTAAAGGAACATTAGGTAGTTTTTCATAAAGATTAGTAGCCATGATTTCATTGCTGTTTAAAATATTTATATTTTCATCATCAATATCTAAATGTTCTCCATTAGAGACCAAAACAATGAAAATTTTCTTATCAATAAAGCGTATATTTTTGTAGGTAAAGAGAGCCTCTTTTTGATCTTCCATTACAATAAATACTTGAGAAAATTCAATTTCATCCATTAACATTCCTACTCTGTATTGGGAAGTAGGGTCAATATCAACGTAGGTGATATTTTCAATAGGAACAGAAGAACATTCACTATTTTTTTTAAAACAGGTGACATAATATTGATTGGTAAAAATACGGCTTTTCCCCATCCACTCTACAAAATATTTTGCTAGATTGCCGTTGGCTAAAATCAATACATTTTTCATCTAATTCCTAATTTTAAATCTTATGGGTATAATTCTGTTTTTATTTAAGGAATTATAACACAATGGATTTTCAGATAGATAAAACTGATGGTAAAGCAAGAGCGTGTACCATTAAAACAGCTCACTCAACAATACAAACACCCGTTTTTATGCCTGTGGGTACAGTAGGAGCTGTAAAAGCTCTCGATGCCACTGACCTAGCAACCTTTCTTGAACCTCAAATTATTTTGGGAAATACCTACCATCTCTATCTGCGTCCAGGTGATGAAGTGGTCAAAAAGATGGGAAAACTACATGGTTTTACACAGTATCCTAAAAGCTTTTTAACTGATAGTGGGGGATTTCAAGCCTTCTCTCTTTCAGACAATGTCAAGATAGATGAGGGGGGAATCACTTTTAGGAGTCATATTGATGGGAGTTCCCACTACTTTACCCCTAAAAAGGTAATTGATATTCAGAATAATTTAGGTTCAGATATTATGATGATTTTAGATGACTTAGTAGCCCTTCCTGCAACCCAAGAGCGTATTAAAGCAAGCATTGAGCGAACCACCCGTTGGGCTGAGGAGTCGATTGCCTATCACCGAGCCAACCAAGCTGAAGGGAAATCGCTTGAGCAGAATATCTTTGCCATTATTCAAGGGGGAACGGATAGAGCCTTTAGAGAGAAGTCAGCCAAAGAGTTGTGTGCCTTAGATTATGATGGGTTTGCCATTGGTGGGCTGAGTGTGGGCGAAGCGAATCAAGATATGTACGACACAGTAGAGTGGACAACGCAATTTATGCCCGAAGATAAACCTCGCTACCTCATGGGGGTAGGGACACCTGAGGACTTGGTTGAAAATGTGGAGCGTGGGGTTGATATGTTTGACTGCGTCATGCCCACACGAAACGCTCGAAATGGAACACTTTTTACTTCGTATGGAAAAGTCAATATTAGGGCATCACGGTTTAGAGAAGATAACCGACCATTAGACCCAGAGTGTGGTTGTATGGTTTGTCAAACCTACTCAAGAGCTTATTTATGTCATCTCTACAGAGCGAAAGAGATTACCTACTTTAGACTAGGCACAATCCACAATCTCTACTACTATCTAAACTTAATGAAAGAGATGCGTGAAGCGATTTTAGAGAATAGGTTTCAAGAGTTTAAGAAAGAATTTTATACAAAGCGACAAAAAGCACTGTAGCTTTTTGTTAGCCAATCTTCTTCAAAATGCTATCTAATCTTGAGGTACTCAAAACTCTTTTGAGATAACCTAAAATATAAGTTGCTTTGGTGATGTAGTAGCGTGGTTTTGGTTTACTTGTAATAATAATTTTTTCAACAACTTTAGCGACTGAGAGAGCCTCTTCATTAAAAGGAACATCACTTTTCGCTTTACTTAGGTTCTCTAAATAGGCTTCTTTAAAAATGGAGTTTTCAATATCCACATTTTTTTCAAGTTTTTTCATAGCAGTTTTTCTAAAAGAGCTGGTTATTGGCCCTGTGTTGAGTAGAATAGGGTAGATGTTGGTATCTTTGAGTTCGAGTCTTAGGGTGTCGGTAAGACCCTCTATGGCGTATTTGCTGGCATTGTATGCTCCTCGACCAAAGAGGGAGACCAAGCCTAGTACCGAAGAGTGTTGGATGATTTTTCCATGCCCTTGTCGTCTCATAACAGGAATAATCTGCTTGGTACACTCATGCAGTCCAAAGACATTGGTCTCGAACTGCTCTCGTAAGATGTGAGTCTCTATATCTTCTAATGCTCCTGCTTGACCAAAGCCTGCATTGTTGAACCAGACATCAATCTTCCCATCTTCTACCAGTACTGAGGCGATGACCTCAGCAATTTCAAATGAGTTGGTAACATCGAGTTTCATCACATTCTCAAATCCCATCTTGCGAAGAGCAGGGATATGGGCTTCATTTCGAACAGTAGGATAGACTTTGTACCCTTGAAGGGTTAAGTAGCGAGCTGTCTCGATGCCAATACCTGTAGAACACCCTGTGATGACAATGTTAACCATTACGCTGTTCCATATTTGACCTCTTTAATAGCCTTAGTAATATCATCTTGTCGCATAAAGTGTTCCCCGACTAAAAAGGCATCAGCCCCTATTTTTGAAAGCTCTTTGACTGTTTCATGGTTGTTAATGCCACTCTCTGCTACAATGATTTTGTTGTTAGGAATAAGAGGAATAAGGCGTTCACTGAGCTTCATATCCATCTCAAAGGTCTCAAGATTACGATGGTTAATCCCGATAATATCTGCTCCAGCAAAAATGGCTTTGGTTAAATCTTTTTTGTCATGAATCTCAACTAAGGCTTCCATCCCTAAGTGACGGGTGTAGTTGAGTAGTTCTTTTAGCTCTTTACGGCTAAGAGCTGTAGCAATTAGTAGAACATAGTCTGCTCCATACGCCAATGCCTCTACCAGTTGATAT
>Ga0256827_10003231_pt1 | contig 10386 bp, 12 predicted proteins | sample CV84metaG_FD_185977 | JGI IMG/M metagenome (GOLD analysis project Ga0256827, IMG submission 185977) | Hydrothermal vent microbial communities from East Pacific Rise, Pacific Ocean - CV84 | ecosystem: Environmental > Aquatic > Marine > Hydrothermal vents | place: Pacific Ocean: East Pacific Rise...
CTTTAAGGTCATACAGCATTAAAGGGTGTTTATGAAAGAGATCGTCTTAGAAGAGAAAAGCGTCTATGGTATGACCACCCGGACCAACCTCAAAGATGAGATGGACCCTGCACGTGCAAAGATAGGGCCTTTATGGCAGAAGTTCGACCGTGAGGTCCCTGTAGCCTATGAGAAGGGCGAGCGTGTCTACGGTCTCTATTATGACTATGTCGACGGTATGGAAGGTGACTTCAGTGTCACGGCTGCTTATGATGGTAAAGTACTTCCTACACTAGAAGAGATACATATCGAAGCGGGTAAGTACCTTCTTTTCGAGGCAGAAGCAGCGCGTGCGGACGATGAGACACGTGCCAACACGGTCTTGCGTCTGTGGGGCGAGGTGTGGGCTTACTTTGAGAAGTCACCCCAACATGTCAGGGCCTTTAAGAGAGACTTTGACTTCTACAGAGATGCGACCCATATAGAGGTCTATGTCTCTATCTTATAGTAGTTGAGTCTGTTGCTATGATCATTCTCCACATCTTCTCTTCTTATGCCACCTAGGGGGCAGAACTCTTTCTCATTTTTTTCTATCATTACATCGTAAATTAAAAATATAGAGACCTTTAGAGGTCACAAGGAGTTTATGATGTTAGTGACTAGATATAACCCAAACAACCAAATGAGAGAATTTAAAAGAACTTTTGATCTGTTCAACTCGATGTTCAACGAGCTGGGAACAGTGCAGGGCGAGAGTGTGACCAACGACTTCGTACCGGCGATCAACACCCGTGAAGGTGAGTTCGCTTACCACGTAGAGGTCGACCTGCCGGGTGTCAGTAAAGATGACATCGAGATCAAGGTCGAGGACAACACACTGATCATCTCCGGAGAGCGCAAGGTGAAAGAGGAGATCAAAGAGGAGAGCTACTATAAGGTAGAGAGCCGCTTTGGTTCGTTCAGCCGCTCATTCACGCTCCCGGAGGATGTCGATGTAGAGAACATCCACGCAGAGTCAACGGACGGTGTGCTTGAAGTGGTCGTACCAAAACTGGAATCAGCGAAGATCGACAAAGTCAAAAAGATCGAGATCAAGTAAGGAGGATATGATGGATATCGTAAAATCAACTAAAAAAGTAGCGAACGAGATCGAAAAAGGGGTCGAGGTCGTCTCCAACAAAGTGGCAGAGACCTTCGACAACCTGGCAAGTCACTTGCCATTTGCCAACCTGGCAAAAAAAGAGGACAGCACCTTTCATGTAGAGGTGGACCTGCCGGGTGTCAAGAAAGAGGACATCGAGATTAAGGTCGAAGATGATGTCCTGGTCATCTCAGCGGTGCGCCACTTCCAAAACGAGGTGACACGTGATGACTACTATATCTGTGAGAGTTCATACGGCAAGCTGGAGCGTCGCTTCGTACTGCCTGAGAACATCGACAGTGAGAGCATCACAGCCTCATATGAGAACGGACGACTTGAGATCGACCTGCAGAAGACGAAAAAAGCGCAGCCAAGATCGATCAGTATCAAATAATAAGCAAAATCTGTCTATCATCACACTATGGATAGACAGACCCACCAGCCAGAGAACTCCCAACAACTTATACTGCGAGAGGTGCAAGAGCGCGCCCTCGTCTCCCAACACCAGAAAGATCTCTACTTTAAAAAGGGTGAAGACCCTCTTTCAAGTGTAGATACCGAGCGTTACTTCTACTTCGTCATGAGCGGTAAGATCAAGATCTATCAGATCGACCTCAGCACGGCCAAAGAGCTGACGCTATACATGCTCTCTCACGGTGACATGTTCGATGTGGTCTCACTGCTCGACGGTCAGCCCAACGACTACATCTCTGAAGTGCTTGAGGATTGTCACATCATCCAGGTACCGCTTGGAGATGTCCAGCAGCTTATCTTACAGGACAACAAGTTCAGACAGTACTTCTACAGCTACATCGCACAGCAGTTAAAGAGCATGGAGAACCTGGCAGTAAGTCTCTCTTTCTATGACGTCTATCAACGCGTCATCCAGCTCTTTGCCCGTTTCACCGAGACACGAGAGGGTAAGCCTGTCTTAAAGGTGATCGACAACATCAGCCATGAAGAGCTTGCCGCGATGGTCGGTTCGGTACGCAAAGTGGTCAACCGAAGCCTCCAAAAGCTTAAAAAAGACGGCATCATCGAGGTCTCACGTAAGAAGATACATATCAAGAACTTTCAGAGACTTCTCGACAAACTGAGTATCTGACGACCGATCTCTTTGAGATAGTAAGGTCTCTCAAGAAGGTCATCAAGATGTTTCTACTTTCTGGTGGCATATTAAGCCCATCATTAAGGCTTGATGACTATAATATTTATATATAAGTAAATAAAGGAGTCCTTATCGAAACTTTTATCATATATGGTATCGGTATTGCGGTCACGACGTTCTTGCTCTATCTTTTGGGTGTCTTGGTGGCACCTTATGCACCGGACGCTATCAAGAACAGCCATTTTGAGTGTGGTCTGCCTGCGAGCAGTTCCAACCCCAAAAAAGCGAACTTCGGCTTTTTTATGTTTGCCATCATGTTCATCATCGCTGACATGACAGGACTTTTTTTCTCACTTTTTGTATATGCAGAGACAACGCATGCACAGAGTGTAGCCGCGATCTTTGCCCTTATCATGGCAGTTGTGATCGCTATTGCGATGCGGGAGTATGACCATGTTGAGACTGTTTGATTTTTTTGCCCATGCCAAGGGTGAGAGTGTATGGATGGCACACTTCTGTACGGGTTGCTGCTCATTAGAGATGGCTGCGGCCATGGGTCCGCGTTACGACTGGGAGCGTTATGGCTACCTGCCGACACCGACACCGCGACAGGCGGATGTACTGATCATCACCGGTCTGGTCACCAAGAAGATCCTTCCGGCGCTGTTGCGGACCTACGCACAGATGCCGGAACCAAAATATGTGCTGGCATTGGGTGCCTGTTCATACGACGGCGGTCCTTACAACGACTCTTTGGCCGTCATCAAGAACCCGACCGAGATCCTGCCTGCAGATGCTTTTGTAGCAGGATGCCCACCACGCCCCGAGGCGATCGTCAGTGGCCTTGAGGAGATCAAGGCGAAGATGAAAGCAGGTGAACCGAGTGCTGCCAGTCAGGGTGGGCTCTGGAAAGAGATGGAGTTCTGATGCAGTCACTACAAGAGAGACTCTCTGCTTTTGAGACAGAGTATATAGAGAACTACAAAAGAGATTGGCTGAAGGTCAAGATCAACAGTAACGACCTTTTAGATGTGGCACAGGCCATCAAAGAGGCAGGTTATCTTAGTATCTCGACGGTCTCACCGACAGATTTCGTCGATGAAGACCGCATAGAGATGAACTACTTCTTTGAGAACTACACCACCAAACACAACTGCTGGTTGAAGTGTGACATCCCCCGCGCACTCGAGGCGTGTGAGATCGAGTCTATCACACCGCTTTTCAAGGGAGCGAACTGGCACGAGAGAGAGTCCTTTTCCATGTTCGGTGTCAGGTTCCTGCATCATCCTGACCTCAGAGAGATCATCGTCTCACAGGACTTTTACGGCACCGCACCTTTTCGCAAGGACTTTGACTGGGATGCACATGAGGCCAACACGGTCGAGAACATACAGTCGATCGTCGATGCCTTTAAAGAGGAGCAGGACGAGAATGAGAAAGAGCTTGACGAGAACAGCTCTGAGATGATCTTGAACTGGGGTCCGACACACCCTGCAAGTGGTCCGATACGTCTGAAGGTACACTGTGACGGTGAGGATATCATCAGCATCGACCCTGACATCGGGTTTGTCTGGCGTGCACTGGAGCATCTGGTCACCAAAAAAGACTTCATCGGTGCTATCGTCGCTGTCGAGCGACTCTGTTTCATGGACAACATCAACTCCATGGTCGGTTATGCTCAGGCGGTCGAAGAGGTCGCAGATGTGGAGATCACCGAGTTCGCCAAGTGGATGCGTGTCTTACTGGGCGAGGTCTCACGTATCTCCTCTCATGCCATGGGTATGGGCGGTTTTTACAATGCGATGGGACTGCATACGGTCGCGATGTGGAACATGGACATCCGTGAGTACTTTTTGGACTTCCTGGAGTCTTACAGCGGTGCGCGTATCGCGACAGCGGCTATCGAGCCGGGTGGTGTGCGCTATGGCCTGCAGATGAACATGCTTGACGAGCTGCAGAAGGCACTCGACAAGTTCGATGCGACCAAAGATGACATCAGAGCGATCTTTGTCAATAACCCTACCATGAAGGTACGTGCGGCAAAACAGGGTGTTCTGAGCGCCCAGGAGGTCGAGGAGTATGCACTCTGTGGTGTGGTCGCACGCTCAAGCGGAGTGAAGATCGATGTCCGTATCGATGAGCCCTATGCCGCTTATGACCAGATCGATATGGACTATATCGTGCAGCGTGACGGCTCGGCAAAAGATCGTCTGACGACCCTTTTCGAAGAGTTGGAACAGTCTGTTGACATCATCAAGCAGGCGAAGAAGCACATCGAAGAGAAGATCGCTGACGAGACCTTTAACCCGACCAAGGACCATATGGTCAAGGTCCCTAAGAAGTTGCCTGCCGGTGAGGCGATCAGCAGGGTAGAGTGGTCAAGAGGTGAGGTACTGATGCACCTTGTCACAGACGAGAAAGCGAAGTCTCCCTACCGTCTGAAGATGAAGGCACCGAGCTTTAACCACACGATGATGCTCAACAAGATGCTTCAGGGTGAGACCCTTTCAGATATACCGTTGATCTTTGGCAGTCTCTACATCTGCCAGGGCGACCTGGATCGATAGGAGTGGGTATGGATATGATATTTCACATCGTTGTGTTTCCGGGTATGTTGTATGTACTGTTTTGGACCGTCGCACTTTTCTGGTTCTTTAGAAAGTTCATGGCCGCACTGCACAAACGGGTCGGTCCCAGTTTTAACGGTCCTGCAGGAAGCTACCAGACACTGTTCGACCTCAGTAAGCTCTTGACCAAAGAGAGCATCACACCAGAGGGTGTCAACCCCTATCTCTTCTCTATCATGCCGCTGTTGGCGGTGGTGGTAGCGACCCTGCCGACAGCACTGATCCCCTGGACAGAGAGCGTCTATCTGGTGCCGACAGAGTATGGTCTCTTAGGTCTGGTCGTCTTGATCGGTATAGAGCCCTTTTTACTCTTTTTGACAGGCTTTGGTTCCAATAACAAGTACTCGTTCCTTGGGGGTATCCGTATCCTGACGCAGATGATCTCTATGGAGACCTCGTTCTTTCTTGCGGCTCTCTCACCGGCACTGCTCTTTGGGACGATGCACCTTGGGAGTATCGTCGAACAGAGCAGCTGGTTGAGCTTTATCATACTGCTGCCCGGTTTTGCACTCTACTTCATCGCGCTGCTGGGACTCCTTGAACAGCCTCCGTTCAACATCCCCGATGCAGAACAGGAGATCGTCTACGGTTTCTATACCGAGTACAGCGGTACCAACTACTTTATGCTCAAACTGGCGGAGTTCGCAGAGTTCATGGCGGTCTTTGCCGGTGCTGCGACCCTCTTCTTGGGTGGCTACAAGGGCATCTTCTTCGATGGTTACAGTTTTCTCTTTGTGAAGATGCTGCTCATCGCGATGTTCATGATGACGATTCGTGCGAGTACACCGCGTATCACGATGAAGCAGATGCTGAACTTCTCATGGCGCTATCTGGTGCCGCTCTCACTGCTTAACATGGCGTGGATCATGTTTGCCAAGATCTTTCTACTGGGAGGTGGCGTATGATATTCGAGTTCATCAAAAAGGTCTATCGTGTCTCGAAGGCACTGGGTACCAAAAGCCCGGCCACAGAAGATGTACGCTCACACCTCATGCATGAGACAGAGCGTTTTCGCGGTGAACACCGTATCGACTATGAGACCTGTATCGGGTGTGACTCCTGTAACAAGATCTGTCCGACCCATGCGATCACGATGAAGAAACTGCCGTTCAAAAAGCAGAACATCGTCCCTGAGGTCAACCTTGGTGTCTGTATCTTCTGTGGTCTCTGTGAAGATGTCTGTCCGACCAAACCGGAGAAGTCCATCATCTTGAGTGGTGGCCGTTATGACATGATCACCGGCGGCTGGCATCAGGACCAGGAGGAGTTCTGGGTCCATGTCGACATACCGCAGAGCTACATCGACAGCCGTCTTGAAGAGGAGGAGGCTGCCCGTGTCAAGAAAGAGCTGGCAGCCAAGAAGAAAGCGGCAGAAGCTGCACTTAAAGCAAAAGAGAAAGAGTCTGCACAAGAAGTGCCAGATGAACCAAAGCATGAGGAGAAGTCATGAACATCGTCTTACTTACCATCGTCCTGGGACTGGCAGTCGCGGCACTGAGCTTTAAGAAGAGCATCGCCTCACTGATCGCCTTTGCTTTGATGATGCTGGTGCTTGGGCTCTACTACATCTCGCTCGATGCAAAACTGCTGGGCCTTTTTCAGATCTTTATCTACACGGGTGGTATCGCAGTGCTGATGCTCTTTGGTATCACACTCATCGGTACGGAGTTTCCACAGACGAAGCAGAACCCTTGGACAGCGGTCGCCTCTCTACTCTTCTTCGGGGTCATGACAGCACTCTTCTTACAGGGCGTCCCTCCCGAGCTTGTGACTGCTGTGAGCGGCACGGTCGAGTACAAAGAGCAGTTCGCCAGTGAGTTCAGCGACATGGTCATCCTCTTCGCGCTCATCGGTGCAAGTCTGCTCTACGGTACGATCAAGATGATCCACATCCTCAAGCCTAAAAGGAGAGACAATGTTTGAGATCGACATGATCTTCGCTTTTGCGCTCTTTAGCATCGGCCTCTATGGGGTCTCTTCGAACCGAGACTTCCTGCGTATCTTCTTCTCACTCGAGATGCTGATCAATGCGGTCATCCTTATGCTGGCCTCGAGCGCACACTACCTGGGACTCTCTCAGAACATCAGTCTCGCCTACATGGTGATGATACTGGCGACACTTGAGGCAGCCGTAGGGATCTTGATCTTTGCCGCTGCGAACAAGTTCACTCAGGAGATCGTTCCGGACAACTATACAGAGGAGGGCAGCTCATGAGTGTCGCTTTACTGCTTTTACTCCCTTTCATAGGGGCCATAGTGACCTTTGGTGTCGGAAAGCTCAACCGTTCTCTGGCCTTTTACTTTGCCGAAGTGATCGGTCTTGTACTGTTTGCTCTGGTGGTGACGCTCTTCATGGGTTACACCTCACCGATCGTCATCGAGATCGACTGGTTCACCTTTGGTGCGACGACACTCCCTTTTGGTCTCTATGTCGACCACCTCTCTCTGGTGATGCTCTTGATCGCTACCGGTCTGGGCGCTCTGGACATCCACTTCGCACATGACTATATGAAAGATGAGCCTGACCAGGCACGTTACTACGCGAAGATACTCTTCTTCATCGGTGGTATGATCCTTCTCGTCACGGCCAAAGAGCTGACCGCACTTTTCGTAGGCTGGGAGTTCATGGGTCTGGCGAGTTACCTGCTCATCTCGTTTTGGCACTACAACCGTGCGCCGGCAGATGCCGGGGTCTCAGCCTTTCTCTACACCCGTTTTGGAGACATCTTTCTCTTTGCAGCGATCGGTCTGCTTTTCTACTACACAGGTACACTCGACCTTGTTAAGATCAACGCTTTGGCATCAAGCGGTGCGCTCAGCAGTGAGCTTGCCTTTGTCATCGCCATATTCATCTTCATAGCGGCGATCGGAAAGTCGGGGCAGTTCCCGCTCTTTCCATGGCTGATGCGTGCGATGGAGGGACCGACCACGGTCTCGGCACTGATCCACGGTGCGACGATGGTCAACAGCGGTATCTATATCGTTGCGCGTATGTTCGACTTCTATGTCGCAGCAGATGCCCTGGTCGTGGTCGCTGCTGTCGCAAGTCTCAGTGCTTTTATCGGAGCGAGCAGTGCTTTGGTACAGAGTGAGATCAAAAAAGTGCTGGCCTATTCGACCATGTCACACCTCTCTTTGGCCTTTATCGGTCTGGGTGTGGGCTCACTGGCCGCGGGTATGACCCATCTGACCAACCATGCGGTCTTCAAGGCCTTGCTCTTCCTCGGAGCCGGTGCCGTCATCATGTCGGCAGGCCATACGAAAGACCTTTGGAAGCTCGGCGGTAACTTCAAGAAGCTGATGTGGGTCGCTCTCTTCATGGGTATGGGTGCGCTTTCGTTGAGCGGTATCCCTCCTTTCAGCGGGTACTACTCCAAAGACGCTGTCCTGGTCGGTACACTGTTGAACCCAGAGACGCTGGGGCTTATCTCGACAATGACGCTTATCGCGGGTGTCCTCTCTATCGCTTATATCGGACGCTTATGGGTCCTGATCTTTGCAGGCAAGCCTCGTGACGAGGCCATCCATGCCAAGGTGACCACACCTTCGCACTTCTGGATCACACTGCCGCTGGGCATCATGGCCTTTGTCACGCTGGGTCTTGGCTTCTTTCAGGAGCAGTTGGCACACTATCTGACCAATGCACCTTACCATGAGGCACATGTCGACTTCTTTGCACCGGCACTTTTAAGTGTCATCGCACTGTTGGCATATATTGTCTATGCCTTTTATCTGCGTCGTCCTGATGTACGAGACAAGCTGGCAGCGCAACCATTGATGAGAGCTTTCCATCAACTGCTCTTCAACGGTTACTATGTCGAAAGGGCGATCACATGGTTCTCCAAGAGCATCATCGTCGGCTTTTTGGCCAAGAGTGTAGACTGGACAGAACGGCATATCATCGATGCTGCCGTCAACGGCATGCTGACACTCTCTGCCGGTGTGGTGAGATATCTGGGCGAGACCCATTCTCACCGTATCTCTAACCAGGCCGGTATGATGGTACTGGGTGTCCTGCTGCTGCTTGCAGTTCTTTTGACAAGGAGTCTGGTATGAGCTATATGTTGTTGATCGTACTGCCGATCTTTCTCTCTGTCGTGCTCTATCTTGTGACGCGCCATAACGGCCTGGCCAAATATGTGGCGCTGGGCCTCTTTGTCTATATGCTTGTAGAGAGTGTAGGTCTCTATCTGCAACTGCCGGAGAGCGGTTATATGGAGTTGGGCAGTTTCCTGCCTGTCAAAGCCTTTGACTTTGTGATGCACCTGCAGGTGGACAGACTGAGCGTCATCATGTTACTGTTGACCTCACTGCTGTTGATACTGGTGACACTCTCTTCGTGGAGCATGCCAAAACAGGCTGCCTACTTCTCACTCCTGGTCTTTTTCAGTGGTGCGATCTTTGGTGTCTTTATGAGTACCAACTTTCTCTGGTTCTTTATCTTCTGGGAGCTGACACTCATACCGATGTACTTCCTGGTCGGAGTCTGGGGCGCAGAAGGGCGTATCTATGCCGCGGTGAAGTTCTTTCTCTACACCCATGTCGCATCGATGCTGATCCTGCTCGCTTTTTTCCTCATCTACAAACAGAGTGGCACTTTTGACATGAGCATGGTCAAAGAGAGCATGTTGCTGACACCGGCACTGATCTGGTGGCTTCTCTTTGTCGGCTTTGCCGTGAAGATGCCGCTCTTTCCGTTTCACACCTGGCTGCCTGATGCTCACGTTCAGGCACCGGCACCTGTCTCAGCACTGCTGGCGGGTGTCTTACTGAAGATGGGCGCTTATGCCATGATCCGTATGAGCATCCTGATGCTGCCAGAGCAGGCTGCACAGTTTGCCTGGGTGATCCTGGCGATGGGACTGGCCAGTCTCTTCTTTGCCGGTTTCATGGCGCTCTATACAGGGCACCTCAAGAAGATGGTCGCCTACAGCTCCATCTCACATATGGGTCTGGTCGCGATCGCTATCAGTACCCTGAGCTTTGACGGTCTGAGTGCTGCGCTCTTTGAGATGATCGGTCATGCACTGATCATCTCACCGCTCTTTCTGATCGCCGGTTTCATACATCATAAGACCCAAAGTTGGGAGATGGACGAGATGGGGGGCATCATGCAAAAAGCACCATACCTCTCTGCACTCTTTGTGTTAAGTGGTCTGGGTGCACTCGGACTGCCGGGGACCATGGGCTTTATCGGTGAGATCACGATCCTGATCAGTGCGATCGCCGCACATGGTACCTGGATGATCATCATCCTGTTAGGTTCACTCATAGGGGCGGCCTATCTTGTCTTTACGTTCCGTCGTGTCATCTACGGTGAGATGAGCGACCTTGTAAAAGAGAGTGATTTCAGTATGCCGAAGATAGAGTTTGTCTCACTGCTTCTCTTTGCGCTGTTCATCCTCCTCTTCGGTCTTTACCCGCAACCGCTCTTTGAGATGATCAACCAGGCTTTCGGGGCCTATTTTAATGCAGGAGGTCTGCTGTGAGTGCTTTTTCCATACTCTTTATCGTGGCTGTTCTTTCACTGC
>Ga0256827_10003232_pt1 | contig 10386 bp, 20 predicted proteins | sample CV84metaG_FD_185977 | JGI IMG/M metagenome (GOLD analysis project Ga0256827, IMG submission 185977) | Hydrothermal vent microbial communities from East Pacific Rise, Pacific Ocean - CV84 | ecosystem: Environmental > Aquatic > Marine > Hydrothermal vents | place: Pacific Ocean: East Pacific Rise...
TAAAGATTAAATTAAAAGCATAACAAAACCTTGGAGAGAAATAAATGCCCTCAGCTACTTTTTCAGAGTTATTAAGATATATTTGTTAAAGTAATTTAGAAAAATTGAAAGGCTGATTTAAGGGCATTTATTTCTCAAGTTAGCCGTTATGCTCACATTTCAAACACTCCTGAAATTTGAACACAGCTATTTTAAAAAATAGTTAGTTTAATTTCGGAGAATAGAAATGGAAACATTTAAGTTGGGTGATGTAGTGAAACTAAAATCAGGAAGTCCTGATATGGTAATTGAAAAAATGATTGAATCTGATAGAGTAACTTGCATTTGGTTAAATGACAAACAAACTCAAGAAATAGGAAGTTTTAATACATCTACATTAGAATTACTAAAGTCTAAAAAATCATGAAATATGCACTGATATTGTCAGTTTTACTTTCTCAATTAAGCTCTGCTTATGAGTATAGTGAACGAAATAAGAAAAATATAATAATAGGTTGTTTTAAGAGTGGTGCATCTAAAGAATTTTGTATATGTCAATTAGAAGCTCTACAAAAAACAATACCAGAATCTAAATTAACAAGATTTCAAAATTCTCTTAGTAGATTATATGCTGGTGGTTCGCCATCTATTTTATCAAATAATGAAGTTAAGTCAATGAAAGAGATGGCAAAATGTGTAGGTCTTTAACATGATTAAAAAAATTTCTAAAATAATGTGGTTGTTGGTCATTGTTTTTACCATCTTTTCTTTTATACTTGTACTAGTTAATCATAATGATATTTTAGCTGTGCAAATTGCACCTAGAATTATTGCATATGCATTATTTTTACAAATTATATTGTCAATTATTAATTTTTTTAACAAAAATAAAATTAATACTATAAAAGATTAAAGCATAACAAAACCTTGGAGAGAAATAAATGCCCTCGGCACTTTTATAGAATTATTAGAGTATACTTGTAAAAGTAATTTATAAAAATTCAAAAACTGCTGAAATGGCATTTATTTCTCAAGTCAGCCGTTATATCAGAAATTAGCATTAGTGAAATAAAAAAAGCCTAATTTTAAATATGCCTATTTATGAAAGTAAATTGGTAAATTTAAGTTTTGGAAAAAAAATGAAACTTGTTATCTCAATAATAATTTTATTAACACTGAATGTTTGTGCAAAGGAAAAAAAGTATCTTTCAGAATATGATGCTAGAGTACATTTAAATAATGGAGGTTCATTGTTCTGTGAAGATACATCTACAAAAAAAATAGTGGTTGTAGATAGACGATGGAGTGGTGTTAGAATTGCTGGTATGTCATTCTATAATAAGGGTAAAGAAACAATGACTGTAACAAAGTGTACATTTGAAAGATAAAAAATCGTAGAAATAACAATATATTGCTTTCTCATTCCATATCTCCTGATATGGAATATTTACAAGATAAAATTTTAGCTATAATATTTAAAAATAAAAACTAGGATTTATATATGCCAACTTTATTAAATAAAAATGGTTTTAAATTTTTCTTTTATGCTAATGAGCATGAACCAAAACATATTCATATTATGAAAAGTGATGGATTTGCTAAAGTTGAATTAGAAAATTTAAAAGTAGTTCAAAACTACTTAAAACCTAAAGATTTAAAGTTAGCACTTGAAATTATCAAAGAAAATCAAAGTAACTTTACAAGGATTTGGAATGAATGGTTTAATTAAAGGTAAAGAGGTTCATTTTGATGATGAATATCTACATGTAACACTTGAAGATAATAGAATAATATCTACACCAATGGAATGGTACGAACCATTAAAAAATGCTTCAATTACACAGTTAAAAGATTATAAATTAATTTGTATGAATACTGGTATTGAATGGGAATCAATAGATTATCATTTGAATATAGAAAGTATGCTTGAACTTTCATTAAAAAATGTTGCATAAAGACATAACAAAACATAGTAGCGAATAAGTAGCCTCACGGCGACTTATTCGCTATATTTAGTCGTTATGTGTCTATCGTAAGCACCTTGCTTAGAGTGAGCCTAGTTCTTAAAAAGCAAAAGCTTTAAAAAAAGAAAAGTACAAGAAGTTAAACGCCAACAAGAAACTTACTAGCCTACACCTGTAAGCTAACAAAGTTTAAAGAAAGCAGAAAGAGCATAAAAAGTTCACTATTATTCATAGAGAACTTTTTACTTAAAAGCTTAGCAAAACTCTAAGCTTCCGTTGTAACTCAAAAGACATCAAGAAGTGCGAAACATAACAAAACATAGTAAAAAAATATGTTACCTCGCCAAAAAAAAGTATCTAAACTAGAAAAATTCAGATACCATTGTAGAACTTAAAAGACTACACGAACGGGTAACATATTTTTATATTCAACCGTTGTATCTAAGTTTGAAAGATTCTTCAAGTTTAAATATGCCTATTTATAACAATAAATTGGTAAATTGAAATTTTCGAGGTATTTAATGAAAAGATTTGTTTTTGGAATATTAACAGTTATGTTAATGTTAGGATTAAGTGGTTGTAGTGATAATACGGATTTAGTAAAAAATGGTGTTATGAATTTTAATAAAACTATTACCGTTGGTGAAGCATTTGATAATTGGAAGGATTGTAAACATAGTGAATGGAGTTCCTTTGAAACTGATAATAAAATTCCTGTTGTTCAATTTACATGTGTAAAAAAAGGTACACGTGAATACATGACTAAAGTTAAAAGTTTTTTATCAAAAAAGGAGCAAGAGAAAGCATTTTTCTTAGATATAAAATCAAATATACAAGAATTTCAATGGACTATAAATAAAGATAATACATTTCAGATTAACAATGTTCAAGTTAAAACAGAATGGTCTGATGGAAAAAAATTCTCGGATTCACAAAAGTCTATGGAACAATTAAAAAGTGTGTATAATAACGAAATTACTTGGGATATGAATACTCTTAATAAAGCAACTGCAAGTCAAATAGCTTATGTTTTTAGATTTATAAAAAAGACAAAAGCAAAATAATAAAGGATAATAATTCATGAACGAAAAGAAAATATATATTTGGAAATTAGCAACTTTTTTGCATTCACAAAATATGATAATGTCTGGCGAAGAATTAGCAGAACATCTAAATCGTAATAAATTTCTTACAAGTTATGGTACAGAATATCAAGGAGGAAGAGGAACATATAGACTTATAAAGCAAACTTGGCAATGGCTTCATAAAGATTTGGAATTAAAAGAAGAAGCTACACACGTAGCTAAAGCTTTTGTAAAACCAAATGGTGGATATGCCTACGAATAAAAAGCTACACATTAAAACTCAAGTAAAAAAAAACTTGAGTTTTGATATAATATGTATAAATAAAAAAAGTGGAGTAAACTATGCAAACAATAGCAGTACAAATTCAAGATAGTTATATTCAAAATTTTATGAGTTATGTAAACAAGCATAGTAAAAATATTACTATAACAAAAGATGAAAATTTAGAATTTGACCCTTTTTTCTATGAAAGAAAGAAAAAACTACATCAAATAAGAGCTGATGTTAAAAGTGGTAAAATGAAAATGCTAACACAAGAAGAATCAGATAATGAAATTGAATTATTTTTTCAAGAATTAGAAAATAATTAATGCAAATAATTAGAACTGAAGAGTATCAAAAAGAGTTATTAGGAATTTTAAAATATATTGCAAAAGATAAAATTTCTGCAAGTAGAATATTTAAAAAAAATTTAAATATTCAAATAAATAATATTTCCATATTTCCATATAAATACAGAGCATCATTCTATTTTAATGATGATAATATTAGAGATATGACATTTAAAACATATACAGTGAATTATGAAATAGACTTAAATAAAAACACAATATTTATATTGAGTATTTTTAATAAAAATAAACCGTTGTAAAAGTTCAGATACAACAAAACAGAGTAGCCAATAAGTGCCCTAGCGGGAACTTATTGGCTATCTTCAACCGTTATGAGTCAAGCTGAAAGCACTTAGCTTAAGTGAGCTTATTTCAAAAAAGAAAAGCTTTAAAGAGAGAGTGCAAAAACTAAAATGCAAGTAAGAAACTTATAAGCCTTCTCCTAAACGCCAAGTGTTTAAAAGAAGTAAACACTTCTTAAAAAGTAGAGTATTTCAGAAGGTAGCAAAGCTAAAAAGCTTAGCAGTTCAACAGACTCCCGTAGCTAGTGTAAAGACATCAAAAACATTGACGTCATAACAAGACCTTGGAGAGAAATAAATGCCCTCAGCGACTTTTTCAGAGTTCTTTAGTTATACTGTAAAAGAAATTTACAAAAGTTAAAGAACTAATTGAGAGGCATCTATTTCTCAAGTCAGTCGTTATGAGTCAAGCTGAAAGCACTTAGCTTAAGAGAGCTTATTTCAAAAAAGAGAAGCTTTAAAGAGTAAAGTTTAAAAAGTTAAACATAAGTAAAAAACTTACAAGTCTACTCCTAAACGCCAAGCATTTAAAAGAAGTAAACGCTACTTAAAAAGTAGAGTATTTCAGAAAGTAGCAAAGTTAAAAAGCTTAGCAGTTCAAAAGACTCCCGTAGCAGGTGTAAAGACATCAAGAACATTGACGTCATAACAAGACATAGTAAAAAAATATGTTACCTCGCCGAAAAAAAGTATCAAAAATTGAAAAATTTGGATACCATTGTAAAAGTTCAATGAGTATATAAACAGGTAACATATTTTTATATTCAGTCGTTATGAGTCAAGCTGTAAGCACTTAGCTTAAATGAGCTTATTTCAAAAAAGCGAAGCTTTAAAGAGTAAAGTTTAAAAAGTTAAATGCAAGTAAAAAACTTAAAAGCCTTCTCCTAAACGCCAAGGGTTCAAAAGAAGTAAACACTATTTAAAAAGTAGAGTATTTCAGTAAGTAGCAAAACAAAAAAGCTTAGCAGTTCAACAGACTCCCGTAGCTAGTGTAAAGACATCAAGAACATTGACATCATAACAAGACATAGTAAAAAAATATGTTACCTCGCCGAAAAAAAAGTATCTAAACTTTAAAAATTTGGATACCATTGTAGAATATAAAAGACTACACGAACGGGTAACATATTTTTATATTCAGTCGTTAAGGAGCAAATGTAGTAATGAATAAAAAAATAATATTAGGATTGTTACTAATTCTAAATTCTGCTTATGGAGATCAAATATCTCAAATAAGTGTAGCAACTGCAAGTAGTAAAAGTGAGGCTTGTCAAGAAGCTTTACTTCAAGCTCAACAAGAAGCATTACATGAATCAGGGATAAATATTTTCACATCTATTAGTATGAAACAAACAGTCATAAATGATGTTGAAATAAAAAAAATTATAACTGATGACTTACAAAAGAGTTATGGATATATCACAACAATTTCAAAAAATGAAACAACAAATTATAATTCAAAAACTGGATATATTACTTGTAAAGTGAATGCTGTTTTTGAAGTTGATACTTCTAAATTAAAATCTCAACTTTTAGCTTTAAGCCAAAAATATAATAATCAATATGAAGTGGAAAGTTCTCGAGCAAGAGCATTAAGAGAAAAAAATGAATTAATGAAAAAATATTCTAGTTTAAAAAATGATCTTACTCGTTCTCATACTTTTAAATATAATGGTAGCTATAATTGTGGAGATAATTTAGGATTAAATGAATGCAAAAATCAACTTCACAAAAAAATTAAAAATTACATGAAAAAAGAGTTGGCTAAAAAGTACAATATTGAATCATCATTAATAAAAATGGATGAAATAGAGTTACAAGATAATATCCTATCAACGACAATTAATGGTTTAGTTGTAAAATATAATGGAGGGGTTGAAGCTAATGCTTTGTCTATCAAAAATCCATATATTGATGAAATTAATAGCTTCAATGCTTTTCTTGGAGAACAAGAGATATACGATGAAGATGAAGAACCTAAAGGTCCTTCATTTGGAGAGAAATTTTCAGAAACAATGAGTGATATAGGTGATTCTATAGTTGAAAGACAATATATGATATTTTATTCAGGTTTTGGAGCAGGAGATTTTTTATTTGATTGGTTAGGAGATGCTTTTAATGATTCTTACGGTGAAGTGTCACAATCTAATAAAAGTAAATCATCATCAATAGAATTTTATGCTCAATTAACTCCAACATCACCTTTCATGTTAAAATTAGGTCAAGGTACAGTTACATATAAAACTACATCATCATATGATGGATATGCTTATCCAACAGAATATGCCACAGATAAAGATTACTCATTTGATTATTACATGGTAGGTTTGTCTGTAGGAAATGGAAAGAAAGGCGAAGGTTGGATTGGATTAGATGTAGATTATATAATACCCTCTGCTTCATCTGGAACTATTAGCAATATCAAATATAGTGATTATGATAAAATTGTAACCAGTACAACAACTATTAACGAAACAATAGATCCATTTGTAAATTTTTCTGTTAATATACAAGGAACACCATTCTATAATGCTGAGAATATACTTATACGCCACTTTGCTATAGGAGCTGGATTACATTATTCAACAAATGAAGCAATGAAAGGTCAATGGATAACATTAAAAGCTGGAATGATATTTTAAGTTCCTTAACAAATCGTAGTAGAGAAATAAATGCCCTCGGTCTTTTAAAGCTATTCTCATTATATATCAGCACGAAGTTAAAAGAGTTTGAGAAACTGTTAGTGGCATTTATTTCTATACTCAACCGTTGTACTACACAGAGAAAGTTAAAAGTAGCTCCAAAGCTACTGTAAACAGTCTAAAAGACCTATTTATTAGGATCATTGAATTATAAATGTTAAAAGAACTTATCATCCATGAGATGACAAGTTCAAACATTTATTTAATAAATTGAAATTTAACAAACTAAATTATATTTTAGTTACAAATCGTAACAAGATTAAAAAATAGTTTTAAATTTCAATATGGTGAGTTGTGAGAAATCACAACTGAACAAAATACCAATTATTAAATAAATAGGTATATTCAAGTTTCCAAAGGAATCTTAGATATAAAAGATACAACCAAAGATGGTTGTGTTCAATTTTCAGAAAAAAAATGAGCTAAAAAAAGCAGAAGTTCAAACTGCTCGGCTGTAAAAAGTACAACAAAACATAGTAAAAAAATATGTTACCTCGCCGAAAAAAGCTTTTAAAACTAGAGAAGTTTCGCTACCATTGTAGAACTTAAAAGACTACACGAACGAGTAACATATTTTTATATTCAGTCGTTAGCATACCTAAATATAAAAGTTCTATTAATGGGAACTATGATATAATACCTTCATGAGAATAATATCCAAAAAGACACTTAAAGATTTTTACGAACAATCAAAATATAATGATAGTAAAAATGCTTTAGAAGCGTGGCATAAAGAAGTTTTAAAACTTGATTGGAATAGTCCAAATGAGATTAAAGCAATGTATCGAAGTGCTAGTATTATTGGAGACACAAAAGTTGTCTTTAATATTGCAGGCAATAAATACAGATTAATAGTTACTCTAAACTATTATGCAAAAATTGTCTTCATTAAGTTTATTGGAACACATAAGCAATATGACAAAATAAATATAGAGGAGTTATAAGATGAATATCAAACCTATTAAAACAGAGAAAGACTACAGTAGTACATTGAGCCAAATAGAAAGATTAATGGATGCCAAGCCAAATACACCGCAGATGGATGAGTTAGAAGTACTAACAACTTTAGTTGAAGCCTATGAGGAACAACACTATAAGATTGAAGTTCCAGACCCTATTGAAGCGATAAAATTTCGAATGGAACAAGAAGGTTTAAAACAAAAAGATTTAATTACTATTGTTGGAAGTAAATCAAGAGTTTCTGAAATATTAAATCGTAAAAGAAAGTTAACTATTGAGATGATTAGAAACTTACATAAGCAACTGCATATTCCTATTGAAAGTCTTTTTTTAGATTACAAAACCAACTGTGCTTAAATGCTAACAAAACAGAGTAGCCAATAAATTACCTAACGGAAATTTATCGGCTATCTTCAACCGTTGTATCTAAGTTTTAAAGATTTCTAAAATTTAGATATGCATATTTATTTAATTAAAATGCATATTTTAAAACTAGGAGTTTACAATGTATAAAAAATATTTTGTATTAACAGAGAATGTAGGTTGCAATAATTATCCAAATTTAATTAGGCTAAAAGATTATAAAAATCGTAGTGGTCAAGACACACCAACATCGGCAGAGTTAGCTAAACAGCTTATTAATGAAGGTTATCTGAGAATAGAAACACCAACTAATATAATTTTACATAAGTTAGGTGTTTAATATGAATAAATTATATAAAGTTCAATTTGTAAGTTTTTCAGCAAAGGAGCAATGCTCTCGTTGTGGTGTTTGTTGGGACTGTTGGGAAGAGATGAAAGGTAATGATTAATTGAGAAAATATATTATACCAACAAAACAAGATAAAAATAAAAAGGATTATTATGATAAAAAATAACAGTAATTTAGATACGGATAGAAAAGTTCAATTTAATAATAAACTTGAAATTACAGACCAAGAGTTTGTAAGTCAAGCTAAAATTGATGAAACAATGGTAGTGGTTAATAGTTTAAATTTTGAACAAATGGACAATAAATTAATTGAAACATATGGTTGGTCTGAAATAGAAATTTCTTTAACTAATAAGACGTATAAAGAATGGTTAGTGATTTCTGCTTGTTATCCCGATGTACCATTGATGCCAACGATAAAACTTGATGAGTATTGGCATATGCATATTTTGGATACTAAAAAATATATGATAGATTGTCAATTGCTTTTTGGTAGTTATAAACATCATTATCCCTATTTCGGAGAAAGAGATAGCGATTATTCAGATAAATGTTTCAGTTTAACTAAAAAATTGTTTGAAAAACATTTTAACAATAGTATGTCTAATGGTCCAGGTGATTGCCATACAATGCCTGATTGCCCTGCAAGTTGTGGTATACATGGATGTAAAGCCAATTGTAGTTAATGTTTTTTGTAATTGAACATCCATTTTCAAGGTGTAAAGCAAAAAAATATACAACAAAACATAGTAGCGAATAAGTAGCCTCACGGCGACTTATTCGCTATATTCAGTCGTTAGATGAAATATTTCCTAGAAATTTTAAATGTGACTATTTATTAGCACAGAATTAAAATCTAGGAGAATACAATGAAAGTATTGTATGATGGAAAGATACCAATAAAGGTATTTTTATTTAGAAAAGGTTTAATCATGTTTCTACTATTTGGATGGAATATTGGTTTAATTACATCAATTTTGAGATCAAGATCAAATTATCTAAAAATCGATGAAGAAGGTATAACTTATACACAAGGCTTAATATCTCAAGATGAGGAAAGAATAGAACTTTTTAGAGTTCGTGATAGTGGTTACAAACAAGGAATTTTAGATAGAATAGTCGGTATTGGAAAATTAACAATTTCAGCAGATGATGACAGTTCACCAGTTATTGTAATTCCAATAACTAATCCAAAAATTATTGTTGATGAATTAAGACCACTTATTAGAAAAGATAGAAAAAATATGAAATCTACAAATTTTGATTAATTTTCATGAGTATATTTGATACAATAGTACTAATAATAGGATTTATATTGTTGATTTTAGGAATATTCTCTGGAGGAAGTTTATTTAAACAAGCTTCAAAAGGGAATATTGATATTGATGGTAATTCTAGTATGCTCACTATGTGGGGGTTGTTCTTGACAGGTATTTGTATTGGTTTATTATTTATATGGATAGCTTTACCTTGAAATTTTGGAGAATATAGATGAAAATGATTTCATATTGGAAAAAAGTAAATGAGTTCTATAATGATGATGGATTGGTATTAATTACTGGTTTTTATGACCATAAGAATTTATATCATGGTGGAGAAAAAGCATTAGGTGTTCATTGGGGAAATTATCCTCAATCAAGAGGTATTTTAAGTCCTTGTGTAATTCCAAAGGAAACGAGAGATGCAATGTTGTCAGGATTATTACATAAGGCTACTATCGAAATAAATATTGATAAAATCAATCAAATTATCAAAGCCATTGCATTCTTTAAAACTAGCTAAACATTTCTAACATCTAACAAAACAGAGTAGCCAATAAATTACCTAGCGGAAATTTATCGGCTATCTTCAGTCGTTATGAATCACAATAGCTATTTATAAAATTTTATATGGAGAGATTAATGATACAATTAATTGTAGGAATTTTAACAATAGTACTATGGGTAGCTGGTTTAATGGATATACTTAAACATGAGTTTACAGGAATAAATAAAATAATTTGGTTAGTTTTAGTATTTGCAATACCAATACTTGGAAGTATATTATATTTTGCAATCGGAAGACAACAAA
>Ga0256827_10003233_pt1 | contig 10384 bp, 13 predicted proteins | sample CV84metaG_FD_185977 | JGI IMG/M metagenome (GOLD analysis project Ga0256827, IMG submission 185977) | Hydrothermal vent microbial communities from East Pacific Rise, Pacific Ocean - CV84 | ecosystem: Environmental > Aquatic > Marine > Hydrothermal vents | place: Pacific Ocean: East Pacific Rise...
ATCTTTTTCTATCTTTAAAATAGATTAAAAGTAAGAAACTAAAATGATAACCATCAAATTAGCAAAAATAAATGCTAAGAACATAGCAAAGATCATCTCATCATTTCTTTTGAACCATTTAATCATATAAAATTCCTTTTTATTAATTATATCTGAAAATTATTTAAAGAAAGAAGATAAAATAAAGAATGAAAAAAATAATAATACTATTCAGTGGAAACGGAACAAACTTCAATCATATTATAAAAACATTGCACAAAAAAGAATTAGAAATAGTCCTTGCAATAACAAATAACACAAATTCAAAAGGAATTAAGATAGCAAAAGAAAATAATATCCCTATAAAAATAATTGATTCAAATAAATATAAAAATAGAAAAGATTTTGACAAAGTACTTGTAGATAAAATAAATGAATATAATCCAGATCTAACTGTCTTAGCAGGCTTTATGAGAATACTAACAGAACACTTTACAGAAAATATAAAAGCAATCAATCTTCATCCATCTTTATTGCCACGTAATAAGGGTTTGAATGCTATTGAAAGAAGTTTTGAAGATAGTTATCCAGTAGGAGGAATATCTGTTCATTTTGTATCCTTAGAGCTTGATGACGGAGAAATAATTCTTCAAAAAGAAATTATTAAAGAAAATCTATCATTTGAAGAATATGAAGCAAAAGTTAAAGAATTAGAAAAAGAAGTTTTATCAGAATCAATTTTGAAAATTTTGAATAAATAAACAAAAAAGATTGGTAACTACTCATTTATAAACTAAAAAAATGAGTAACTTATAAACAAAAAAAGTGTATAACTAGTAAGTTATTCACAAAAAAGATGAATAACTTAGACATTAAACGAGTGTTCTACTGTATCTCCATTATATTTGGCAAAGGCCCCTCGTTCAATATTACGAATATATCTTTCAATATCCATATTTCCAATATAAGCCATCAAATATTTGCTGATATATGAAAATTTATCAGGATTAACAACAGTAGCAATTGCTGTAAAAGTAAAAATATTACTTTCATATGTATTTGGATATTCTTCTCTTAAGATCTTTTTCCATTTATTTGAATCTTTTCGAAATGCCTTAACAAGTTTCCATAGATTCTTACTACTTTCACCACCACGGGCCCTAACATAATTAAAATAATATGGAATATAATTATATTTAGGATTGTCTTTAATGATAGTTAGATATATCCAAGAAATAGGATCAATAGACTTTGATTCAAAGACTTCTATATGCTTAGTTAAGCTAAGATATTTACTTTGATTCTTTTTAATATATTTAGCAAGATATTTACCGGGGTTTTTCATTTCAATCAGTTCATCAAGTGTAGGTTCTGTCATTATAATTCCTTTATGATGTATTATACTAGAATATCTCTTAAACTAAGCTGTTATAAAGGCAAGAAAAGATATAATAGTATATCTAAGAAAAGGGATATATATGAGTATATTTGACCCAAAACAATTTGAAAAAAGCAGAACATATAAACCAGAAATATCAAATGGTTTTAAAATTATGAATATGGACGATGATTATGATGAGATAGTTATAGAATCAAATGATGGACAATTATTTTCGATTAAAAGCAATCTTCTTATAAAGTTTCTTTTAACAAATAAAGCAAAATTTACATTAAATTATATTAACTTCTCATTTATTATAGATGCTTATAACTCACCAAAAACATATGAAGAGTATTTTGAATGGAAAGAGAAAAGCGAAAAAGATGAAGAAAATCAATATGAAAAAGAATTTTTAGTAGCTGGAAATTATTATGAATTAGATGATGGAACAAAATTCCTATATTTAGGAGAACGATATACTGTATCCTGGAAGATAAAAAAATTAGGAGACCTTCAAATAACGAAACCAGTTAAAAAATATTGGGCATTAATTACATATAGTGATGAATCATACATTTCTTCAAATAGTTTATTTGATCTAAATAGTCCAAAATATAAAAAAAGAAAAATTATAAAAGAAAGAAAAGGAAAAAGAGAAGATACAGATGAAATTCTTGAAAAATTTGGATACGAACTAAATTGGCTATATTCAAAAGAAGAACAGCCATCATTTAAAAGTTTAACAAAAGATGATCTCACAATGAAACAATATGAACCAGAAGAATTAATTTTACTTTCTAAAAAATTAGATATTCATAGTTTTGATATGTTTCACTTTTCAGATGGATATTTTATTCAAAACAATGTTTTTATTTCAAAAGATTTTTTAACTTCACGAGAATTCTCAAGAAAAATAAGTTCTGGATATATATTTGATTTTGATTTAAATGGACAAGGAAAAGAGTATTTTGATAGCTATAGTTACAAATCTAATGATTTAGGTTTTAATCTAACAACAAAATGTACAGAGAATCAAAATTTTAGATTAGTTCCAGATAATTATAATATGTTAATTATCAAAGAATAATCTATTTGTATTCTCATCAATAACAGTTTCAAGAGTTTCTTTCTTAATTCCTAATATATTTGATAGCTCATTTAAGACCTCTACTGTGTACACAGGCTCGTTTCTTTTCTTTCTGTGAGGCTCAGGTGTCAAATAAGGTCCATCGGTCTCTAATAGTAATCTACTGAAAGGAATCTTTTTAACATTCTCTCTTAATTCAGTAGCACTCTTATAAGTAACAACTCCTCCAATACCAAAATAGAAATTGTAATCGATAAGTTCTAAGAGTTTTTCACTTCCTACATAACAATGTACAACACCGCCTACAAGGTCATCTTTATATTTCATCAATGTATCAACCATATCATCATCAGTTTCTCGAGAGTGTAAGATTAATGGTTTTTTATATTTTATAGAGAGTTTGATTTGTAATTCGAAGACTTCTTTTTGAGCTTTTTTAACATCATCAATATTAGCACCTTTTTGTATCCGGTACCAATCTAAACCACATTCACCAATTGCAACACATTTTTCGTGAGAAACATATTTCTCAATTGTATCAATATTGAAATTATCTAATCTATTTGGATGATGACCTGTTGCGAAGTATATATCTTTATTATTTTCACATAGTTCTAGAATGCCAGCCATATTGCTTGAATCTATAGCTGGTATAATAAATCTCTGTACATTTTTATTTCTAGCTCTTTCAAGCACCTGGTTTATATCTTTGTTATATCTTTTCGTATCTAAGTGTACGTGTGTATCTGTAATCATTTTTATATTTCCATTTTATTTTAATTTATGACACATTATACAATTATATTCTTACAAAGATAATCTTTTTCGGATATTTGTAATGAAGTCCGCTAGAAATTCGGAATCTTCTTCATTGACTAGTCTAGTTACATCACCAGTTTCAGGATTGTATTCAATAGCAATAACTTTTAAAATATTTTCTTTAATAGAAACAATAAGCAAGAAATCACTTTCCATATCTCCCCCTCGTGGAAAATCCATTGAGAACAAGATCTCATCATAACCTTTTTGATTATATTGATTAACCTCATCAAGAACCATTTCAATTCTATTTAAAGCAAGTGCTGCCATAACATTTTTTGTATTGTCTTCACTTGTGCATCTTAGTTGGAATGGATAGTGCCCATAACTAACATCATTGATAAAATCAATATTAACTTGTGTTTCAACGAATTCGACAATTCCAGTATTTTCTGGAACTTTATTTTTAAGATTTTCAATTTTCATTCTTTTTCCTTTTTTAAGCTAATTTATTAAAGCCATTAAGTAGAAAAGCTACAACATCAGCAGGCTTATCTGTAACAACAAGAGATTTAGAGATATTTCGATCCATATTTCCACCTGTAAAAATCTGAGCATCAACTTTAATCTTTTTAGGAGTAAATCCAGTTACGGTTGCAAGTTCAAAAGTATCACCATAAGAACTCTTAATAATAACTTTATCACCAACAATAATAGTTCTTCCATTTACATCAGTCATAGAATCTCCTCAGAAACAATGTTAAAATTATCATTTGGATCAATAATTTTAACATATTCAACTTTTTCTTCATTACCAATGAAGCCAGCTTTAGAATTTTTAATCATACCTTTTTCCATAGTGAAATCACCAGGACCATAAGCGGATTTAGCTCTAAAAATACCTTCTGTAGGTTCAGAAACATCATCTGGAGCGATACCTATCTTAATAAAATAAGAAACAATTTCTTCGGGGATAACAGATTTAAATTTAACCATCAATTTCACACATTTAGAATCCTTTATTTGATATGTTATATTATAGCTAAGAAAGACTTAGATATAGATTAATATTGCATTTTAAATGAAAACTAGCTTATAACTTAATAAGAACAAATTAGTTCATTTATTAAAAGGAAAATTATGAAAAAAATATTCATAGCGGCATTCACAAGAAACTCTAACACAATTGTAATTAGAGAATTAGGTATCTTTTCATTAGAAGAGATTAAAAAAGATCTTTATAAAAAAGGATCAAAATGGCAACAAAAAGCAAGATTATTTAACTTTTTTCAATCTCAAAATATTGAGTTAGAAGAACCTAAATTTTTTGTTTTAGAAGATATGTCTTTAAGTAAAGCAACAAAGTATTCTTTACCAGTTATTAATGGTAGAGGTTCTTTAGCTGTATATCTTGCTGATTATACAATTCTTAATTCAGCAAAGATTTTAGATACAATAGAAAAAAGAACTGGTTTTAAAGCAAAGAAAAAAGAAATAAATTCAGTTTTTGATTATATTTTTACAAAAAAAGTTAAAAATAGATTCTTAAAAGGATCTATGGATCCAAAAGATTTTTCATTTGTTGAAGATCTATTACATTATGACGAAAATGGAAAACCATATAAAACATTAGCATTTAAATATAAAGATATCGATAGAATATTTTATTGTGACTGGCAATCTTTTAAGGAATTTAAACTTCCAGAATATTTTATTTTTAGTATTTCTACAAAAGAAAATAATATAAAAAGATTTTTATTTACAAAAAAAGTTATATCTAATTTTTCTAAAGGAAATTTATCATTAGAAAATATTGATATTGAAGATGTTGTTTTTGAGTCAAAAGAAAGTTCAAGAGTTGCAGTTATTTCTGTAAAATTTTTATGTAAAATTTCTAACAAAGTCTTTACATATTCTGGAGACAAATTTAGAAATGGGCAAGCTACAAAAGAACATAAGAATTTATTAATAAATAATGGAGGTTTAGATTATTTAAAAATTCCTGAAGTTTTAACAAAAGCTAAATTAAATGGAAGAGATATATCGAATATTGAAGTAAAATCATTTGAAATAAAAAACAATAAATTTTCACATATTATATATTCTGAAAATGGAGTTAGTTACAGACAAATTATTTCAAAATTCACAAAAGGGGAACTACCAAAAACAAAAGTGGGAGAAAAGAAATTTACATACTTTATTGTTGGTAAAAACATTATAAATGGATTAAGAACAATTAAAGTAGGTTCTTCTGATAATTATAAAAGAAGAACTTCTGGTGAAATTGATAAAGCATATTCATTCAAGGCAGATCACTTATTATGTGTTATAAAAGGTGGTTTTAATGAAAGAAAATTAGCTTATTATATCACGAAAAAAGCAGTAGAAGATAAAAAACAACATCTTACAGCTGTTGAACGAAAAAATAAAGAAAAATATATTTCTATTGAATTCTATGATTATAATAATGTATATAATTACATTCTATCTTATTTGAAAGAAAATGATATAACCTTTATTGAAAACAACATCCCTTCTTAACTGAAGGATCTTGTTTTTCTGTTTCAGAAAAAAATTTTATCAAAAAAAACAGGCAATAAAACCCCGCCTTGAAAGGCGAGGTCTTCAAGCCTTTTTAAGTATATAAAATAATTTTTTTAAATTAAAACTTTCTATTATTTAAAGTTTTGGAAACAAGGCATAAAGCCCTGCTACTAAGGAAGGAGATCATTTAGATCTATATAAGAGATACCTCTTAAAAATTCCATTTCTTTTTCAAGAATTTTATTTTTATTTAAAACCCAAAGATTATGACCTTTTAGTTTAGTCATATACGGTCTGAAATCATAATATTCTCCATTTCTTTGAATTACAGGAGTCAATGGAGTCACTAACTCTTGAAATGCCTCTAACTCATTTTGAGTAAAGTTTTTCTCATAAGAAAGCTTACTTCTTAAATATTCTGCAACATTACTATAATTCTCAATAGAAAATCCAAGATTATAACAAAGTTCAGCATTATATTTAGATGGAATTGCTCCTGTATTGAAATCTGCAAGATAATGCTTATCATTAATTCTAACTGAGAAACCTCTAAACAATTTAATTCTTGAAACTTCTTTTAGATCAACTGTAATATCATTTGTAAGTGTAATTTTTAACATATAATTCCTTTTTGTGTCATAAAGACAAGATTTAACTTCTTACAATTTTATTGTAAAAGAGTGTACCTTGTTATAGGAGAGATAAATTTATTTATCTTATAATCCTTTTCCTTTATTTAGTTTATTTTAATCTTTTCTTAGTTATAATCTATAACTATAAAATCAGGATATAAATATGAATTTAAAAAACTATCTATTAATAATGATTCTTCTTCTAACTACTGGATGCGATAAAAACAAAATAGATCCTAAAGAAACAAACTCGTCAATTAAAATTGAACTAACAAAAACCAATCTAAATAAAGATGAAAATATTTCTATAAAACTTATTGATTCAAATGATTCAGAAATTACTTCTAATATTGTTTGGAAAATATCTCCAGAAAAAGCAATAATAAAAGATGGAGTCTTAACTGCTACTGATAATGGAGTAATCAATATAGAAGCTATCCATAATGGACTTAAATCAGCTCCTGTATCCATTAATATTAGTTGGGTAGTGAATGGTATAACATTACCAGAAGAGCCTGATAAAGCATTAAATGATTCGACCTTAGCAGGAATAGATTCTAATAAGAATGGTGTAAGAGATGATATTGAAAGACATCTATATAAAATATATAAAAATGATCACCCTATTCATATTGATATAGGAATGCAAGAAGCAAAAACATATCAATATCTTTTAGAACATCCAAATATGACATATGATGAAATTATTAAGACTAAGCCGTTTTTTGATGCTCCTGGGAATTGTGAACGATATTATAGGGATGATGCTGAAGAGTTTGGTGATAAACTTTTATTTACTAAGTCTTTATCTGTAAATGGTTTTATTAAAAAATATTTTAATACAAAAGAAAGATATATGGTTTTTTATAGAAGAGATAAATTACTTAGTGGGGGTAGTTATTCATTGCCTTGGCCTGATGAATTAAAAAAAGATTGTGATTTTAATACTTCTAAATATAAAGGAATATAAATGAGAATTATATTTTTATTTTTAATTCCTTTTATATTATTTGGAGCCATTGATGAATATAAAACGGATGTTTATTTTGGGAATGGTATTCTAACAATATGTCTTTAATTTTTTAAAAAAAGAATTAAATATTAAGTTTATTGTGATATAATATATAAAATAAATGAGGATTATATGAAAAAATATTTAGGACAATTTTATTCAAAAAATTTAAAAAAAGATATAGAAAAATTTAAAGAGACTATAAAAAAGAATTCAGACAAAATTTTCTTAGAACCATTTGTTGGAGAAGGAGATTTATTATTTATGTATTTGTCAATAATGGAAGATTTAGGCTTTTCATCAAAAAAATTATTTGAAGAAGATAAAATAAGATGTTATGATATTTCTTCAACGAATATAAAAAATTTAAAAGAAAAATTATCCGAATTAGGATTTACAAATTTAGATAAATCAATTATAGTAAATGATTCTTTAAAATGCAATAAATTATCTGGAAAAGAAGCATTTATTATAACAAATCCACCATATTTATATAAAGTAGCAGCAAAAAAACTAAACTATGATATGAGTTATTTTAATGAACACATAGATTTATACGAAGTTGCAATAGATTTATATAAAGAATTTAATGGAATATGGATAGTTCCATCAAATATCTTTTTTTCATCACACATACATATATTAACAAAAATAATTAAAAATATAGACAATATATATCTTTTTAAAGAATCAAAGTTTTCAGATACAAATATATCAATAACAATATTTGAATTAAATAAAGAAATAGATAATAAAGAATTAAAAATAAATAATAAAATATATAAAATAAAGGATGACAGACTTTATTTTTCAGAAATAAAAAAAACAACAAAAACTATTAAATATAAATTTGGATTTTATAAAAAAGATTTTTCAACTAAAGGGAAAGAATTTACATTAGATACAAAAGAAAAAATAAAAAGTAATTTAAATATTGATAATTCAATAATTATCAAAATGTTTGACTCAACTAATTCTGAAGATATAGGTTTCTATGATGTATCAGATCTTATAAAAGAAGATATAATGTTTAATAAGGTATCATCAAGAATGTTCTTTCAGGTCTTCTTTGATGATGATATAGATAAAGATATTATTAAAAATGATTTTAACAAAAATTTTATTGAATTAAGAAAAAAATATGATTCGTCTTTTCTAACAAATTTTTTATCAACGTCATCAAAAGATGCTTTTAATAGAAAAAGATTATCCATATCACAAGCAAAACACCTTATAAATCAAATTATAATTAAAAATTATCCAGAAAAGACCAAATAGGATAAATGTCTGGGTTTTCTTTAACCCTACGACTAATATCATTATCATAAAATAAAATATTACCATATATTATACCAAAACCATTTTCTAATTTTGAAATATCTTCCATATTATTAAATTGAAGTTTTTGACTACCACCTAATTCATTTATCTCTTTAGCTTCACCAAAAGAAATATTTCCATTAATATAAATAATTATATCAATTCCTTTTTCAGGAGCATTAATACCATTAGCCAATAATATATTTGACAGTATTTTATCAGAGTTAGAAACATATATAGTATTTTCCTCTAATTTAATATCTTTATCTGAATCAACTAACAACACATTTGTTTTATTAGATAAATATTTTATAATTTTATTTGCAAAATGAGAAGAACCTTTTTGTCTTGTTGTATTTTTTACAAGATTAGCAACATATTTAGTATAGAAATCTACATCATTTTTCATATGGTCGATAAATGCTAATTTTTTTTGTATAGTTTTTAATTCAAAAAATTTATTAATATCATTAAAATTAGATTTAGATACTAATATAGCTATTGACGAAAAATTACCTCCCAAATCTCCAAAAGGAATTCTATTTTTAACAATAAATAAAAAAATATCTTTTCTTGTACCAAATAATAATAATTCTTTAAAATCATCTATTATTTTTTTACTATATTTTTTTTCTATTTTTTTATCTACATCAGAAAACTCAAGACTAATTTCTATTTTTTTCATTAAAACAACCTAAAATTAATTATTCATTATATCTTATTTTTAAAAATTCATCTTTATTAAATAAAAGATGACTTTAAATCAGTAGTCAAAATGTAGTTTTTATTATGGTATAATTTTGGTATTAAAATTATGAGGTAATACTTGTGGAAAATAATATAAGTTGTAATCAAAATGAAGAAAAAAAGAAGGGACAACATCTTGTTCCAAGAACACATTTAAAATATTTCTTTGATAAAGATATCAATAACAATGAATTTTATATAATTTTAAAAGATTTATCAAAAATTGAAAGAACTGGAACTCAAGATGAATGCTTTAAAAAAGATTATTTTTATGATATTGATGGTGAATCTGAACAATTTATTGAAAATTACTTATCTAATATTGAAAAAAGTTATACAGAACTTATAAATAAGATTATAGAAAAAACCTTTTTTAAAAAAGATAAAAACAAAAGACTTCTCTCTATATATATTTTTACTCAATTAATTAGAACAGAGAAAGGTCAAAGAGATTTAAACGAATATTTATCAGTCATTAAAGATAAAGATAAGCTAGGAAAAATTATTGAAAATGATAAAAAAATTTCTCCTGAATTAAAAGATGTTTTTAACATTTTTAATGAAAATATACCTCGTGACATTTACGAAAAAAATATTGATAAAATCATAAAAGATTCTTCTTTAAATCTAATAAAACAAGAATGGCATAATAAAAATGAAGGCAAAATAACTTCTTTGTATAAATATATTGAGAATCAAAAATTTCATTTTATTATCAATAAAACAAAAATACCATTTATTACATCTGATCATCCTGTTTATAGAGGAATTCCAAAAGAAACGATTTTTATTTACAATATGTTCAATAAAGAAGAAGTTATTTATTTTCCTATATCTCAAGAAATAGCACTTGTTACATCTAAAAATACTTTTTATGAAGAATATACTGAATTTAATGAAAGTGAAAAAAACAATTATTTCAT
>Ga0256827_10003234_pt1 | contig 10383 bp, 9 predicted proteins | sample CV84metaG_FD_185977 | JGI IMG/M metagenome (GOLD analysis project Ga0256827, IMG submission 185977) | Hydrothermal vent microbial communities from East Pacific Rise, Pacific Ocean - CV84 | ecosystem: Environmental > Aquatic > Marine > Hydrothermal vents | place: Pacific Ocean: East Pacific Rise...
AAAGTGGAGACAGTGATTTATTTTTTGTAAGAGCTGAAGTAGAAAAGATAGATGTTGTTTCAGAATTGGAAACAAGTCAAGATACTATTGGTAGTATTGTTGTTGGTATGAAATTTTAGGAGCTTAAGATGAAAATAAGTAAAAAAATTCTTTTTCTTTTCATTTTAAGTTTTTCTCCATATAGCTTATCTGCTTGGGGAGGAGCTGAAAAACTTAGTGATGGTAGTTGTAAATTTGATTTGGATACAGGGTATAAAAGTTCATCTATTTATATAAAAAATAGTGAAAGTTTTGTAATCATAGATGGTGGAGATTCAAGATATGGAACAATCTCAACAGTTTATAATGCTTTAACTTGTGAAGAGGTTACAAGTGGAGAGAAAGCTGAATCCAATTTTTCAGGATTAATGGAGCGAAAAGGTTTTAAAGAAGTCGAATTAATTAATAAGTCTATTATAGACAAATCATTTCAAAATAAAATTACGATTTTGGAAAGTAATGATAATCTTACAGTACATATAGAACCTATTGATAGTGGTGTTACAGAAGAGTTAAAAACTCTTATAAGCATGCTTTCTGATATGAGTGCGAGTTCTCAGATTAATATTTCTAGTTCTGCAAAAGAGTTTCTTGGTTATCCTTCATTTTATACGATATTTTTTGATAAGTTAAATGGTTTATTGAAAAAAGATATTAATTATAATTATGCTTTATCTTTAATAGATAAATTACAAAAAATTAATATAAATGTAAATAGTTCTAAAGGAATTCTATTAGCTAAACAAAAACAACTAAGAGAACAGATAGCTAGGATTAAAAAAGAGACAAATGATAAATTTTTTGAGTCATCTGTAAAAGGTATTAATGATGTTCCTAGGTGGATGGATAAAATGGCTCAACTTGGCAAACAAGAGTTAATTTCAGACTACATTCCAAAGATAATGAAATTACCTGATTTTGGTAAAAAATTAAATTTCAGTAATTTTTTAACCTCGATTGAATATAAGTATATTTTAAAAGATATACAGTTGAAAAAAGTTTGGGAAATAAAAGAAGATGATGAAAAATATGGGATTGCTCTAAAATATCCCACTAAAACTATACGTTTAACACAAAAACCTACTTGTAAATCAACAGGACAAACAAGTACAGCAGAGTTTAGTTGTGGTTTTTTCTGGGTAAATACTTGTGTAGGTACTTATTCTGAGTATAATTGTAAAGGTAGTACCTCAAAGATAGCCCAAATAGAGCGACAACTTCTTGGAACTACAAAGGTAACTAATATCTTGAAGAAGGGATGGAAATATGAGCCTATGATAAGTAGGTATACGAAAACGAATTCTTCTAATATTCCTTCAGGACAAAATATGTGTTTAGGAAAATGGGATAAAAGCTATTGTTATAGTTCTAATTTGAGTAAAAGCGAAAAAAATATGTGTTCAGGAAAATGGGATAAAAGCTATTGTTATAGTTCTAATCTGAGTAAAAGCGAAAGAAATATGTGTTTAGGAAAATGGGATAAAAGTTATTGTTATAGTTCTAATCTGAGTAAAAGCGAAAGAAATATGTGTTTAGGAAAATGGGATAAAAGCTATTGTTATAGTTCTAATTTGAGTAGAAGCGAAAGAAATATGTGTTTAGGATGGAGGGATAAAAGTTATTGTTACAGTTCAGAAATTTAAAAAAGTGGAGTTAAAATGCAAAAATACCAAATAACAATAGTTCTGCTGTTACTGTTAACAGCCTGTACCCCAAAATACATAACAAAAACAACAAAAATTCCACCTTCAACAAAAGAGGAGAAGGCGTGTTTCAGTAGTTGTAATCAGAAGTATGAAGAGGGTAAAAAACTGTTTGTAAAAAAGTGTCAAGAGAAGGTCAAAGCATGTGCAGTTGAAACAGAAAGAAGAGTTACTGCTGATTTTTATAAATATGAAGCACAATATCAACAAGATTTATTGAGCTATAAGAGAGCGTTGGTTAGTTACAAAAATAGTATGATTTCATACAGAGATAGACTTGAAGTGTATAGAGATAAAAAAGCTAAACTTAGAGAAGAGTATGATAATGCAATGGATGAGTATTATGATAATAAACGTGCCTATAGAGAGCAACTATCTAAATATGAAGAGTGGAAACAAGAGAAAGATGAAAATGAGGTAAATAAAAGAGCTTGTCATTCGTCTCCTTCAAATAAATACTCTTGTCAAAGAGTTAGAGAGTATGAAGATAAATATAGGTTTACATTCTCTTCTGACATACCTAAAAAACCAAACTATGAACCTCGTAGACCTCATAAGAGCAAGAGCTTATCTAAACCTAGAAAGCCAAGTGAACCATTAATGCCAAGAGAACCAGTACTTTCCAATATTATTGGAAAAGAGAAAAGTAAGTGTGCATCTAGTTGTAGCTATCCATTAGAAAATAGTTGCTTTTCTAGTTGTGGAGGGACTATTAAACATGAGCAAGTTTGTGTGGAGAATTGTGACTAAACACAAACTCCTATTTCCCCGACAAATAAAGCACCCCTTCTTCTTGGTCAATTTTAAACTTAAATTGTTTAAAGAAATTCATACCCAGTAGACCATCGGCACTTCGTTGTTTGAAGGGGGTGGTTACGAGTTCAAACTCTTTTAACTCTAACTCTTCTACTTTAAAACTTTGAGCTTTTTGAAGTTTTGAGTGCATCTCTCCTGTGGGGGTTTGTAGGGTTATGTCATCATCTACAAGTGTCAATGATGAGAGTTTGTCTTCGTCTACCAAGGTGTAGCTGGCTCCCGTATCTAAAAAGAGCTTTAGTGGAATTTCATCTATCGTTACAGCAATTAAAAAATGTTCCCCCTCTTTTATAAGTGGAAACTTGTAGGTGTAGTTTGAATTTTCTGTTTCTATGGTCTTTATGCTTTCTATTTTTTTTAGTAGAGCCTTGGCTTTTTCTCCATACTGTTCATCAAACTCTATCTCTTTTAGCAGTTTTATTGCTAAAGAGTAGGCTTTTTTTGTGTTGGTGTAGTGTTTGGCAAGGGTAAAGGTATAAAAAGCTGTGTTTAATCCATACTCAATTTGCTCTTCTAAAAAGGCGATAAGCTGTTGGAAATTTTCTGCTTTATTGAGTTCATCTATATAGATTTTAGAAGTTTTAATAATCTCTTGATTTAGTCTCTCCTGCTCTATGGCTGAGTTACTATTTTCTAAAATTTTTCTAAGCAAAGCAAGGGCTTTATCGTACTCTTTTAGAGTTTTATATGCTTCTATTAATTGTAAATTTGTTTGAATATTTTTAGGTTCTAGTTTTAGGTATTCATGAAGCTGAAGGGTTGCTTCTTTGGCGTTGGTGTATATTTTATCTTCAAAAAAACTTTGAAGAGTGTCTCTATAGATTTTTTTCTCTTTTTCACTGCTCATTATATACTTTTTAAGTGCTTCTGAAAATTGGTTTTTAGTGAGTAGACTGTCGAATGTAATGGGTATCAGACACTTTTTTTTAGCTGTTCTATTTGCTTCATTAATCATCTGTTTTAGAGGGGGAGGTACAACCGTTTTGGAAAGGTTGAAATCTTCTCTTAATATCTGAGGAGGATCAAGTGAAATAAAAAATGCGTGAAAATTCCAACCAATTAAGATTCCTGCTACCAATGCTAAAGTTATATTAAACATAATATTTCCTACTAAAATTAAAATTTTATAATTTATTTATATTGTTTCTATTTTATTTTATCCAAAAACTCTTAGAATTCTATCATCACGCTATTATGAAAATATGGGTAAAATTCATCAGAAATATTACAATTATAAGGTAAACAAATGACAGGATACATGCTTTTTTCTGGTACAGCTAATGAAGAACTTGCACAGGAGGTATCACAATACCTTGACCAACCACTCTCAAAGGCGAAAATTACAAAGTTCTCAGATAACGAGATTAATGTTAAAATTGAAGAGAGTGTACGTGGTAAAGACGTATTTATTCTTCAACCAACTTCAGCACCAGCAAACTTTAACTTAATGGAACTGCTTATTATGGTTGATGCCCTTAAACGTTCATCGGCAAGATCTATTACAGCAGTTGTCCCTTATTATGGATATGCAAGACAAGATAGAAAAGCTGAACCAAGAGTGCCTATTACAGCAAAACTTGTGGCAAACTTGATGGAAACAGCAGGAATTACCAGAGTGGTAACCGTTGATTTACATGCTTCTCAAATTCAAGGGTTTTTTGATATTCCTGTAGATAACCTCTATGGTGCAGTACTCTTTAATGATTATGTAAAAGCTAAAAATCTTAAAAACCCAATTGTTGCCAGTCCTGATATTGGTGGAGTTGCACGGGCAAGATATTTTGCAAAAACAATGGGCTTGGATATGGTTATTGTTGATAAAAGACGCGAAAAAGCGAATGAGTCAGAGGTAATGAATATTATTGGTAATGTTGAGGGTAAAGATGTCATTATGATTGATGATATGATTGATACAGCAGGAACAATGGTAAAAGCAGCCGCTGCACTTAAAAAACTTGGGGCAACATCGGTTATGGCATGTTGTACACACCCTGTGCTTTCAGGTCCTGCGTTTGATCGTATTGAAAATGGAGAATTGGATGAGTTGGTGGTTACCAATACTATTCCTATCAAAAATAACACTTGTAGTAAAATAAAAGTACTTTCAACAGCTAAAATGTTGGGTGAAGTAATTAGAAGAGTTTACAACAATGAGAGTGTTAATTCACTGTTTGAGACAAACTAATGGCAGAGAAGAACGTACCTCAGTCCAATATTAGAAACTTCTCTATTATTGCCCATATTGACCATGGTAAATCAACACTTGCAGATAGAATTATTCAAGAGTGTAATGCTGTGTCTGACCGTAAAATGTCGGCACAGGTTATGGACACGATGGACATTGAAAAAGAGCGTGGTATTACGATTAAAGCTCAATCGGTTCGTTTGGACTACATCAATAAAGAGGGAGAACATTACATTCTAAATCTTATTGACACTCCAGGTCACGTTGACTTCTCTTATGAAGTAAGCCGTTCATTGGCTTCTTCCGAGGGTGCTTTACTGATTATTGATGCTGCTCAAGGTGTCGAGGCTCAGACCATTGCTAACGTGTATATTGCTTTGGATAATGAGTTGACGCTTCTTCCCGTGGTTAATAAAATAGATTTACCCGCAGCTGACCCTGATAAAGTGTTGATGGAAGTTGAAGATGCTATTGGTTTGGATTGTACTGAACACTCTTTGGTTTCAGCAAAAACAGGTTTGGGTGTTCCTGAATTGATTGATGCAATTGTAGAACGAATTCCTGCTCCAACAGGCGATGAAGAAGCTCCCTGTAAGGCGTTGATTTATGACTCTTGGTTTGATAACTACTTAGGTGCTTTGGCACTGGTTCGTGTTTACGAAGGGAGCATCGAAAAAGGTAAAAAGATTAAAATCATGAGTACTAAAGAGGAGTATCAGGTTTTAGATTTGATGTATCCAAACCCTATTGCTCCGATTAAGACCAATAGAATTGGTACAGGCGAAATTGGAATTGTGGTTACTGGTCTGAAAACCGTTGATGGTCTTCAGGTAGGAGATACGGTAACCGATGCTGTTAATCCAACAGCTGAAATTATTGATGGATTTGAACCTGCTAAACCGTTTGTATTTGCAGGGATTTATCCTATTGAAACCGATAAGTTTGAAGATTTAAGAGATGCACTTAATAAACTAAAACTTAATGACAGCTCTATCTCTTTTGAACCTGAATCTTCTTTGGCTTTGGGGTCTGGTTTTAGAACAGGTTTCTTGGGAATGCTTCACATGGAAGTGATTAAAGAGCGTTTAGAGCGTGAGTTTAACCTTGAACTTATCGCTTCTGCACCAACAGTTGTTTATGAAGTTCTCAAAAATGATGGAACACGGGTGGACATTCAAAATCCATTTGAACTTCCTGAAGCGATGAAAATTGATACTATTTTTGAACCCTATATCAAAGCGACTATTCTAGTACCAAATGATTATCTTGGAAATGTTATTAAACTGCTTAATGACCGACGAGGTATGCAGGTTAAAATGGACTATATTAATTCTGAACGGGTACTTTTGGAGTACGATGTTCCCATGAATGAAATTGTTCTTGATTTTTATGACAAACTAAAAAGTACCACCAAAGGCTATGCAAGTTTTGACTATGAGCCTATTGGGTTTAGACCTGGAGATTTGGTTAAACTGGACATTAAAGTGGCAGGAGAAGTGGTTGATGCTCTCTCTATTATTGTCCCTCGAACCAGTGCAAGAACCAAAGGCTTATCCTTTGTTAAAAATTTAAAAGAGCTTATTCCAAGACAACTTTTTGAAGTAGCTATTCAAGCAAGTATTGGTAACGATGTTATTGCTCGAACGAACGTTAAATCGACAGGTAAAAACGTAACGGCTAAATGTTATGGTGGAGATATTACGCGTAAACGAAAGCTTTTAGACAAACAAAAAGCAGGTAAAAAACGTATGAAAGCCATTGGAAGCGTAAATGTTCCACAAGAAGCATTTATGGCTGTACTGAAATTGGATTAACATTTCTTGACAAAACTCAATAGCAAAGCCCTTACTCTTTGGCTATAATGTTTAAAATTAAAAATTAAAGGGGGCTTGTGTGGGTTGGAGTATACACTTACATCTTGTGGCAGCTATTTCATGGATTGGTGGTTCTGTGTTTATGTTTGTCTTGGGAATTTCATTACGAAATAAAGAAGACCAAAAATTAGTCTATCCTAGAATAGGTCCTATTTTTGGTTTTTTTGAAATTGTGGTTTTAATACTGTTAATTGCAACAGGTATTTGGATGATTTTTGAGAACAACATGATTCACGTTCTCTTTAATTTTGATGCACACAGTCAAGTTATTGATGCCTTGAGAGAAAAGCTCTTCTTAGTTACTATTATGACGCTTATTACAATTGTTCATACCATTATAGCATTTAGAACCAATGGAAAAGAGCGAACAAAATTGGAAACGATTATCTCTCGTGGCTCTTCGATGGGAATTTTTATTATGAACTTTATTGTACTGCATTATGCAATTGTACTAAGAGATATTCTATAGTCTAAATTAGAAAAAATATGCGATGTCTCTCTTGTCATAGGCTAAGTTGGTTAACGTTTTGTAGCTCTTGCCAAGACAAACTGCTTAAACCTACAATTACAAAAAGAACTATAAATGGCTTAGACGTTTATAGTTTCTTTAATTATCAACATATTGAAGATTTACTCTTGACCAAGCATACAACACAAGGTTTTAAAATCTATAACGCTTTGGCTCGACTCTCGTTTAAACCATTTATAGAAAATTTTATGCAAACAACTGGGGATAAGGTATACGTTTTAGGTGTGGATGAAAATGTTAAAAGTGCCTACAGCCATGTTGCTCTTTTAACGCATGCCATGAGGCATAAAAATGTAAAAATATTGCATGCACAGCTTATGGCAAAAAATTCTATTAAATATGCAGGAAAATCTTTGCAGTTTCGTTTAGAAAACCCACGAGAGTTTCATTATAGGGGACAGAATAATATAGAGGTTATTTTGGTTGATGACATTATAACCACAGGAACAACACTCAACGAAGCCAAACAGCTTTTAGAAAAAAATGGAGTAGAGGTTCTTTTCGCATTAACTTTGGCTGATGTTAAGGTATAATTGTATTAAGTTATTTTTAGATAAAAACACAAAGGAAATATTGATGAATGTAAAAAAAGTTAGAGCCATATGCAGACCATTTAGAATCGTATTGGGAGCCTCTTTAATAGGTTTTGGAGTTTACAGTTCAAACCCATGGTTCTATTTAGGTGCTATCCCCTTAATCGCAGGGTTGATTAATTTCTGTCCACTTTGTAAAATTACAGGACAATGCGATATTCTTGGTGGTAAATAGCCCGTTTCAGTAGATTTTTTTCACTCTATTTCATCTCTATTTTTGATATACTTTCAGTCAGAATATTATATAGGAAACAAGAGATGAATCTCAATAAAATAAAACTTTCAATTTATGCCCTCTTCTTAACCAATAAATTTGGACTTAAACTTAAAAGCATTCCCGAACCCTTAGATAAGAAACGTGTTCGACTTGAATATGCTGAAACGCTTTTAGCGAAGTTGAAAATTTCGGTTGATGTAAAAAATAGAGAAAAATTACCTCTTGATGGACAATTTTTGTTAATGTCGAATCATCGAGGAATCATTGACCCTCTTATTGTGGAACTCGCTTTAAAAGAGACAAGCATCTATGGTTTGTGGATTTCTAAAAAACAGCTTTATAACTCTCCATTCTTTGGTGTATTTGTACGCAATGGAGGAGCAGTATTACTTGATCGAGAAAAGAGTCAAATGGGAGGATTTTTTGCCGATATAAAATCCCATACCAAAGAGGGAAGTTCTATTTTTATCTTTCCTGAAGGCACACGAAATAAAAGTGAAAAATCACTTATAGAGTTCAAAGAGGGCTTTAGAATTATTGCTTTGAAAAATAGGCTACCCATTTTACCTGTTTTTATCCGAACCCACACCGATGAGGTATTAGGAACATCTCTAAACGATAAACATGCAAATCAAGTAGTTAGTATCGAAATAGGCGATAGGATAGATTATAAAGAGAAACGTAATATAGAAAAACTTTATAAAGAGATGTTTAATATAGAGGAGTAAAAGCTTAATCGCTTAACTCCTCATAAAAATAAAGCCACTACAAAAAACAAAAAAATCTCAACACTTTCCAGTGTTGCCCCCAAAACATCGCCGTTTACAAAGTTGATTTTTGATTTAATCCACTGTGAGATGAGATAGGCGAAAAGTAGACCAATAATTAATAAAAAGATAAACTTATGGAGAAAAATAGAACCGATAATTATAAATAGAGTAAATGAGGCGATAAGGTAGCTGTTGGAGAGCGACTCTTTTAATAGGGTGGCAAAAGAGGACTTAAAGGTGTGTATTTTGAACAACATCAAAAGAGAGAGACGACTAATAATTAAAACAGCGATGAACTCCATTAACAGATGATGATTGAATAGATAGACGACTCCTGCAACCTTTAACAGTACCAATCCAATGGCATAGAGTACACCCATAGCTCCTACGGTGGGTTCTTTTATAATGCTGTAGGCATCTTTTCCTGAGTGAGAGGCATAGAGGGCATCAGCTACGTCAATAACGGCTTCGGTATGGATAAATCCATAAAGCATCATGTAAAGAACAGCTGATATAAGTGAAGCATACCACCCTAAGTGAGCAATAGATAAAAAAAATATAACGATGACTGCACCCAATACCAAGCCGACTAAGGGCAAAAAGAAAAGCATGGATGCCAAAACACATTTATCGGTTAGATTATCATTTTCGTTAAACGCTATAGGCAGAATTGAAAAATAGGAAAAGGCAAATTTGAAACCTAAATAGAAATTCTTCATAAGGCTTTCTCTAAGACTTCTAATGCTTCTTTTCCTTTGACGGAGATACGCACATAACGCTGGTCTAAGAATTTAAAATTGGAACAGTCGCGTATCATAATTTTATAGGGAATTAGCTTCTTTTGAAACTCTTGGGCAGAGAGATTTTTGAGTTTTATCATAATGAAATTGGAAGATGAGGGATAGACTTCTTGAATGAATTCAGAGTTCTCTAATATCTTGATAAGATATTCTCTGTTTTTATCGTTTAATTTTTTTGAACTCATAGGAAAATGCTTATCGTTTAATGCCGATTGCAGGTAGTGACTGTCAAACTGTGAAATCTTCCAAAGTGGCTCTTGTGCTTGAATGCGTTGAATGTTTTTCTGATTGGAAATCAATGCCCCCACTCGAATACCAGCAGAGCTGTAAAATTTGGTCATGGATTTTAAAATATAAAGCTTGTCGTAATTATGAATGTGGGGAACAGCCGATTTAAAAGGGGTAAAATCCAAAAAGGATTCATCTATTAAAATCGTACACTCCTTTTTCGTCCATTCTTTCATAAGTCTGTCCACATCATAAAATGTTCCTTCGGGAGTAGAGGGATTAACAAAAACAATAAGAGAGCCTTTTTCGACCTCTTGCTCGATGTTTTCAAAACGGTTTATATGCGTTATCTGATAGTTGTGTATACGAGAGGCTTTTTCATACTCTAAATAGAGTGGGGCATAGAGCGTACAATGATTGAGGTTTAAGTGTCGAAACAGCGTATAAATAGCTGTGGTTGCACCGTTAAAGAGTTCAAGTTGACAAGGGTCTACACTGTAGAGTTGAGCAATCGGCTCGGTAAGTTTTTCATAAGTAGGATAGGCAGAAATATCCAAACTGTTAAAGTCTACAGTAATGTTTGGTTGTACAAAATTAATATTTGATGAGAGGTCAATGACTTCAGAGGG
>Ga0256827_10003235_pt1 | contig 10380 bp, 11 predicted proteins | sample CV84metaG_FD_185977 | JGI IMG/M metagenome (GOLD analysis project Ga0256827, IMG submission 185977) | Hydrothermal vent microbial communities from East Pacific Rise, Pacific Ocean - CV84 | ecosystem: Environmental > Aquatic > Marine > Hydrothermal vents | place: Pacific Ocean: East Pacific Rise...
TAAAGCTGGACGCCGCCAGAATAGAACGGAAAAAGGCAAAACACCAATGGGAGATCGTTCGGTCTGCTTTTCATATGTTTATCCAGCAGAAAAAGCGACCAAGCTCCTCTCTTTTTATATCACGGATCGCAGGTACACAAGAGCGTTATATACGTAAAAGCATGAAACAGTATGCCGGACTCTCTGTACTGGATGCCAAGGCAGATCAGGCGGCAGCACTGGTAGAGATAGAGGATGCTGCATGGTCTCCACAGGTATTGGGCTATGGGAATCTCAATCTATACAATGGAGACAGCCCTATGGAGGAGATGACACCTTCATGGATGCTAGGTGTTGCACTCAAGTTTGATATCGTCACAGGAAAAGACAGAGCCAAAGAGGTGGAAGCTGCCAGGTTGCTGCAGGCAAAAGTGGCTGAGATCAAGTCGCAATCTCAAAAAGATCTGCGTCTGGCAATCGAGAAGGTCTATCGTGAGATGATGCTTTACCGTGAAGAGTTTGCTGCATTGAGCTCTTCTCTTGCATTGGCAAGTGAGAACTATAGGTTGCGTTCGATCGCTTTCAAAGAGGGTTTATCAACCTCTACAGAAGTTGTGGATGCACAGATGTTTCTAAGTGGTGCCAAAACACAGCGACTGAATGCGGCATATAACTATATCAAAAAACTCTCCGAGCTCTCTGTATTGAGTGGTGAAAAAGCACTTTTCTTCAAAGTAGAGCGTAAAAGTAAAAAGGTAAAATAGATGAATAAACTACTGTACGTTGTATGGGCTCTCTTGCTGGTATTGGTTATTTGGGTGAGTGTGGTATTTTACCGAGCGTACCAGCCTCAGGCAGTAGTGTTGCAGGGGGAGATCGATGCACAGAGTTACCATGTCAGTGCCAAGATACCTGGAAGGATCAGCAAGATCTTTGTCAAAAAAGGTGACTTGCTCCATGCAGGAGATAAGGTCTTTACTATCTACTCTCCTGAAGTAGAGGCGAAGCTGGCTCAGGCGAAAGCAGCAGAAGAGGCAGCAGGGGCACAGAAAAAACAGGCAGAAACAGGGGCGAGAACACAAGAGATACAGGCAGCCCATGACCAGTGGGAGAAAGCGAAAGCAGCAGAAGAACTGATGCATACAACCTATCTGAGAATAGAGAAACTGTTCCAGCAGGGTGTGGTCTCACAACAGAAGAGGGATGAGGTCTATACCAAGTATCAAGCAGCGAAATATGATGCCAATGCTGCCAAGCAGATGGCTGCCATGGCAAAAGAGGGAGCAAGAGATGAGGTGAAAGCAGCTGCTTCTGCACAGGAAAAAGTCTATAAAGCCAAAGTAGATGAAGTCAATGTCTATATCAAAGAGACACTGCAACGTACCTTTCATAAGGGAGAGGTAGCGCAGGTGCTGATCCATGAAGGAGAGCTCTCTCCTACTGGATTCCCTGTGGTATCTGTCATCGATATCGATGAGGCCTGGGCACGCTTTTCAGTGAGAGAGGATTATCTGAAAACATTCAAAAAAGGAAAAGTGTTCAACGTACAACTACCTGCTTTGGGAGAAAAGCAGTATGCATTTGTGGTTAGCAGTATCGCTGTGATGGGGGACTATGCTACCTGGAGAGCAACTGAGAGTGGCAAAGGGTTTGATATGAAGAGCTTTGAAGTAGAACTGCGACCAGTCAAGCCTATAGAGGGACTGCGCGTAGGGATGAGTATATTGCTGGAGCTATAGATGCTAAAAGCGATCACAGCCTCTTTTGTCTATGAACTCAGAGAGATACGGCACTCCTGGTACAAACTTTCACTGCTTACTGTACTCCCTGTGATGCTGGCGGTACTGATCATCTCTGTCTTTAGAGATGGTGTGGTACGGGATATGCCGCTGGTGCTTGTAGACAAAGACCATTCTACACTCTCTCGTGTATTTGTCAATCATCTGGATGCATCACCTACCATGGCAGTTGCCTATAAGGTGGGCTCAGTGAGGGAGGGTATCGCTCTGGTACAGAAGAGCCAAGCCTACGGTGTGGTTATTGTCCCCAAAGGATTTGAGAAAAACACTTTGCTCCATCTGCAGCCCAAAATAACAGCAATGCTCAATACACAGTTTATCCTTATCGGCAAGATAGTCACTGCAGATCTGACCGCAGTGGCACTGGAGAGTGCTGCAGAGATAGAGTATCTACAGAGTCTGCAAGAGACGCAGAATCCTACTCTATCACTAAAAAAGATAGCCCCTGTCGGTATGCAGGTGACACCCTTCTTCAATCTCTATAAAAACTATTTTTACTTTCTTGTCTCTGCATTGATCCCTGCGATCTGGCAGATATTTATCGTCATCACGACACTGATCGCAATAGGGGGAATGGTCAAGGAACAGCGTGTCAAAGCCTTTTTTGTCACTGACAAACATATATGGGGAAAACTTATGGGGTTGGTACTTCCCTATACTGTCATATATACGATATGGGGTGTGTTGTTTCTACTTTATATCTATAGTTTCTGGGCGTTTCAAGGCTCTTTTGCAATAGTGATTTTAGGGAGTGTTCTAACTGTGATCGCTTACCAGAGTATGGCACTGTTTCTATTCGTTATTGGCTTTGATTATGCCAGAAGTCTGAGTTTGGGTGCAGTCTATACGGCACCAGCTTTTGCTTTTTTGGGGATCACGTTTCCTATGTACAACATGAATGACTTTGCTCTGTTCTGGAGAGACTTGCTACCACTCTCTCACTATCTGCAACTACAGATCTCACAGGCAAACTATGGTGCCAATCCATGGGAAGAGAGCAGCAGGTTGTTGGTATTGGCCTCTTTTTCGCTGATCATGATCCCGGTAGTGATACGTTTTAAGGCCTATCTCCGAAAGGAGCTTCATTGACTTTTTTTGACATTTTGAAACAGGAGAGTAGACTGATATTCAAAGATGCTGCGATTGTCCTGACGATACTGGGTGGGGTGGTACTCTATGCCTTTTTGTATCCGCAGCCGTATGCCAAACAGAGTGTGAGTAGTCTGGCTACGGCTGTGGTAGACTATGACAAAAGTGATATCAGCCGTACGATGATCTTCTCCTTGGATGCGACACCACAGATAGAGATTACCCGACAGGATCTCAGTGAACAAGCAGCCAAAGAGGCGCTGGTCAGAGGGGAGATCAAAGCAATCATTGTGATACCCAAGAACTTTAAAAGAGATCTGGCACTCAGTAAGAGTCCCACGATCGCAGTGGGTGCGGATAGCAGTTACTTTTTGATCTACGGAGGGGTACTGGAGGGGGCTATGAAGTCCGTCTTGACGCAGAGTGCCAAAGTAAAGATCGCCAACCTCCTCAAGAAACAGGTACCATTGGCAGGTGCAAAAAAAGCCTATCAGCCGTACGCACTCAACACAATCAACCTGTTTAACCCCAATAACTCCTATACTCAGTATGTAGTCCCGGCGGTGTTTGTCTTGATACTGCAACAGACGATGCTGATCGGGCTGGGTATTCTGGGAGGGGGTATCAATGAACGGATGAGGAGAAGAAGAGCAGATCGCTATCTTCGTACAGTACCTGCATGGAAAATGTATCTGGCACGCTTGCTCCTCTTTGGCATGATATTCTTTCTCCATATGCTCTTCTATTTTGGCTTTAGTTTTCAGTATTTTGGTATCAGCAGGTTGGCAGGGATTGCTGACCTGCTGACCTTAGGGGTAGCATTTATCTTTGCTTCCTTCTCATTCGGGGTTTTCCTCGGATCACTTTTCAACACCAGAGAGATCGCTACCCCAGCTATACTGTTTAGCTCACTTCCCCTCGTCTTTTCAGCGGGTTTTGTCTGGCCGTTAGAGTCCCTACCTGACTGGATTCATGCACTCTCACTGCTCGTACCTTCTACCCCCGCGATACATGCGTTTTTGAGTCTCAACCAAATGGCCGCAGACTTTAGCATGGTGATACAGGAGTACGCATTGCTATGGGTACAGGGGAGTATCTATCTGGGCTTGGCTTTGATGATCTTTAGTAGAAGACGAAGGGCAAACCTCTAGGGTGCTGTTATCCTCCTTTGATATCGGAGTCATACTCTACACATATAGGCTCTTGCTACCCCAAGTAAAGAGATGAGGCGTCATTAGTACCTATTGATATAATTGAGAGTCTTATATCTGGGCTTGGAGCTTTAGCTCATAATTTATTCTACTCAAATAAGCTATCAAGTATAGTTATATCAGACAGAACACCAGTAGAATCTTTAAATATCTCTATCTCAACATTGCCTCTCTCATCAAACTCAACTTCCCATCGCTGACCAGGAATACTTACGAGTACCATAATGAATTCATCTCTATTGTGTTCTATAGAGTAGTGTATTTTGTCTCGCTCCAGTTTTTGTATAAAATGTAATAATACTTTCATTCCCATTGTAAGCCTTATAGTCCATTTAGTTATAAAATATTGTACCATTTCGGCAAGAAAAAAACAAACACCTATGAAGGCATACTTTCCACATACAGGCTCTGTGATGGGAAGGCGAAGCTGCTGCCGTTCTCTTCTACGATCTGCATGATGCGTAGCTGGATCTCTTGTCGGATATCCATATAGGTTTTCCAGTTGGAGGTATGGGTGAAGGCATAGACAAAGATGTTGAGAGCACTGTCCCCAAACTCTTTAAAGTTGACAAGGATGGTCTCACCCTGTGCGATGTTCTCATGATTGTGAAGCAGGTAGCGGATCTCCTGGACGATATGTTTGACCTGTTCACCTGAGGTACTGTAGGTAAGCCCTATGTCCATCTTGAAGCGTCTGACACCACGACGTGAATAGTTCTCGATAGGGTGGTTGGCGACGATCTGGTTGGGCATCGTGATGAGGGACTTTTCAAAGGTACGGATCTTGGTTGTACGCATACCCACATCCTCTACGACACCCTCTACTCCATCGACTCTGATCCACTCCCCGATACGGATGGACTTGTCTGCAAGGATAGCAAATGAACCGAAGAGGTTGGATGCAGTATCCTTGGCGGCCAGTGCAAACGCAAGCCCACCAAGTCCAAGGGATGCGATCAGTGCCGTGACATTGATCCCCCAGACCTGAAGCATCGCTCCCAACCCGATACCTCCGATAAGGATCTTGATGATCTTTAGAATGAAGTTCCCCATCTCACGGGAGAGATCAGGGTTGAATCGTTCCGTAGCGTGGTAAAGGAGACCTTTGAGTGCCTCTGAGATAGAGATGATCGCCCAGAAAATCACAAACACTACTAGGGTATTCAGAATATTTTTGATCGTACCTGTCTCCTGAAAGATCAAGAGAAAAAAGAGATGGATACCCACCAGGACAAAGGCAAAACTCACAGGATGTTTCAAGGCAGATATCATTTTGTCATCATAATAGGTCTCCGTATGCTTTGCTAATTTCTGTAACCAACTGGTGATGACGTTGGCAAATATCTTTCTCAGGAACAGAAAGAAGCAGAGAGCAACAAACGCGGCAATAATATTTCCTATGGGCACACCGAAAAAAGTATGGGAAAGGAAGGGAAAATTTTTATAGAGTGGTGAGAGGATCATCTGTATGGTAATAGCAAGATCCATATCGATACCGTCTATGACGTTGATGGTTTTGGTTGTGGTGGCATTTATATCTATGGTTGGCATGAGGTTTCTTTCGGCTGTTACGATTTTTTCACATTATTATAGTAGAATATGTTAGAAATAGAAATAAAAGGTAAAAGAATCTTGAAAAAAGTATATGTTATATTATGCCTTCTGTTTGCTTCATTGCATGCAGAGATGGTCTATTCCGCCAAAGGCACCCTTATTGGGAAAATCATGGATATACGGGTCAATCACCATGCCAATGCCAAGAAATATAGGACCAGAATCGATATAAAGGCAGTGGGTCTTGCCAAGACGATGAGTGACGGGCTCAAGGAGCATCATACTTCTCGTGGGACGATCAGAAGAGGCGAATACTATGCCAAAGAGTATAAGATAGATAAAACCTATAAAGATATTCATTATATCCGAAAGTACTTGTTTGACTACAAAAAGAAGAAGATCACAAAGATATCTATCAAATGGAAAAAAGGAAAAAAGCTCTATGAGAACAAGGAGACCCTCAAGTATTTTGCACATAACGACATCTTGACACTGTATCACAATATCATGCGATTTAAGAAAAAGAATAAACCGGGTAGTTATGCTATCGCTTTGGCGGGTGCAGAGAAAGAGGGAGGTAAACTGACATTTAACCTTCCCAAAGGTACACGTCTTCAAGGAGAGCAGAAGGCATTGGGGATGAAGAACAGTGAGGTTATCAAACTCTTTATGAGAAGATCTCTTTTCTCAGGAGGGAAAGGGAATCTCGTATTTGGTATAGATAAAAAAGGAATCGTAAAGAGAGGCACATTGAACAGTGTTAAATTGCTTGGGAAGGTGACACTAAAGCGTATCAAGTAGAGCTTTTTGATATAATATCTGCAAATTATATATTCGGAGAACAGAATGAAAATTATAGAGGGCAACCTAAGTGTTGACAAGAAGAAAAAAGTAGCGATTATTTCAGCGAGATTCAACCACTTTATCACAGATAGACTGGTTGAAGGTGCCAAAGACGCCTATGCCAGACATGGTGGAGATGCAAATAATCTGGATCTAATCTTGGTACCGGGTGCCTTTGAGATCCCGTTTGCCTTGGACAAAGCATTGGCATCAGATAAGTATGATGCAGTCTGCTGTCTGGGAGCAGTGATCCGTGGGGCTACACCACATTTTGATTATGTCTCTGCCGAGGCTACCAAAGGGGTTGCCAATGTCACACTCAAGTATGGGAAACCGGCATCATTTGGTGTCTTGACAGTGGATACTATCGAGCAGGCGATCGAGCGTGCAGGTACCAAAGCAGGTAACAAAGGTGCAGAGGCAATGACAGGACTCATTGAGATGATCAATCTCTATAGTGAGCTTGATTAATGGCAACAAGACACCAAGTACGTACGGCAGTCGTAGGACTGCTCTATGCCTACGACCTGGGAAATAAAGAGATCGCCAAGTTTCAAGATGAGATCCTGGAAGAGGACAAGATACGCAATAAGCAGAGAGAGTTTTCTCATGCATTGTTTGCTGGTACGATTGACAACATGGAAGCGCTGGATACAGAGATACAAAAACATCTCAAGGATTGGGATTATAATGGTATCGGTAAGGTAGAGAAAGCGATCATGCGATTGGGCGCCTATGAGATACTGATCGAAAAGACAGATCGCGCTATCATCATCAATGAAGCGATCGAGCTGGCCAAAGCGCTGGCAGATGACAAAGCACCACAATTTATCAATGGTGTTTTAGACGCTATCGGTAAATAATCTAATCATCATGAAACAGACCAAACGTATGACCATCGATGAAGCAGTCGATCTGATTGAAAATGCAGACCTCAAAACACTAGGCCGTATGGCACTGGAGCGAAAGCAAGAGCTACATCCCAAAAAAGTCACTACATTTGTTGTAGATCGCAATATCAACTATACCAATATCTGCTGGGTAGACTGTAAGTTCTGTGCCTTTTATACCCATGAGAAAAAAGAGGATGCCTATATCCTCAGCTTTGAGGAGATTGATACCAAGATCGATGAGCTTGTAGCCATCGGCGGTACGCAGATACTCTTCCAAGGGGGTGTACACCCCAAGCTGGAGATCGAGTGGTATGAGGAACTGGTAGAGCATATCCATCAGAAGTATCCGCAAGTAACGATCCATGGCTTCTCCGCAATTGAGATAGACTATATAGCACAACGCTCCAAGCTGAGTATCCCCGAGGTGCTGGCACGGCTCCAGGCCAAGGGGCTTAGCTCGATTCCCGGTGCTGGAGCAGAAATCCTCTCTGATCGTGTACGGGATATCATAGCACCCAAAAAGCTGGACAAAGACACATGGCTGGAGGTGCATAGAGAAGCACATAGGCTGGGGATCAAATCTACGGCTACCATGATGTATGGTACCGTAGAGACTACCCGTGAGATCGTAGAGCACTTTGATCATGTGCGTAGACTACAGGATGAGACAGGAGGTTTCCGTGCCTTTATCATGTGGTCATATCAGAGTGACAACACGGAGCTCAAACGTGAACTGCCTACCATTACCAAAACCAGCTCCAATCTCTATCTAAGATATCTGGCAGTGGCGCGGCTCTTTCTGGATAATGTACCCAATATACAGAGTTCCTGGGTGACACAGGGTAGTTATATCGGACAGATGGCTCTGCTCTTTGGCGCAAATGACCTGGGGAGCACCATGATGGAAGAGAATGTGGTTTCTGCTGCTGGCGTAACCAATGAGATGAACCAAGATGAGATGATACGGCTTATCCATGATGTTGGAGAGCACCCTGCCAAACGCAATACAGCATATGAGATACTGGAGCGATTTTAATGTCAGCAACCCTTGATACCATCGTTGTAAATGAGATTCCTATCCCTGTTATTTTTGAACAGGACCATCATCTGCCCTTGGTTTCTATGCAGTTGGTCTTTGAGCATAGCGGTGCCCTCACCGATACCAAGCCTGGTCTAGCGAAGCTGGCCAGCAGGCTTCTAGGAGAAGGGACGAAGCAGATGGGTAGTGAAGCCTTCGCCGAAGCCTTAGAGAGCAGGGCGATCACACTCCATGCTTCTGTGGGAGCAGAGACCTTTGTCATCAGCCTCAATGCACTCAAGAGTGAGTTTGCTTTTGGTCTGGAGATGCTGGGTAAACTATTGCGTGACCCCAACTATACCGCAGAGGCATTTGAGAAAGTACAGACCCAGATGATCGGGATGCTGACACAGAAACAGAGTGATTTTGACTATGTTGCCAATCTGCTACTTAAATCTGTGCTCTTTGAGGGCACAGCCAGAGCCCATCCTTCCAGTGGCACAGTCGAGAGTGTAGGAGAGATCACTTTACAAGAGGTAGAGAAACATATCACGCAGTATCTAGGGAAAAATAACCTTATGGTCGCGTTGGGTGGCGATATAGAAGAGAAAGAGCTCAACGGGATCGTCTCTCATGTAAGTGAGGTACTGTCTACTGTATCTGTCGCACCACTGGGCTTGGTAGAGACGATATCTCAGCCTAAAACAGTGATCAAGACAGCCGCAACAGAGCAGGCATATCTCTACTTTGGTGCTCCCTATAACATGCCCTATGATAGTGAAGAGGTCTATCTGGGGAAAGTAGCTTCTTTTGTACTGGGTAGTAGCGGCTTTGGTAGCCGGCTGATGGAGGAGATACGGGTCAAGCGAGGGCTTGCCTACTCTGCATACTGTAGCTTTAGTGTGAACCGTACGGGAAGCTACTTTACAGGACACCTCCAGACCAAGCTAGAGAGTGCAGAGAATGCTAAAACCGTGGTTTCCGAGGTGGTAGAACAGTTTATTTCAAAAGGTATCAAACAAGATGAGCTTGATGCTGCCAAGCAGTTTCTCGTCGGTAGTGAACCTCTACGCAATGAAACACTCCAGCAGCGTATCGGTAATGCATTCAATGCCTACTACAATGGTAAGCCTCTGGACTATCGTACTCAGGAGTTGCAGTTGATTGAGGCTATAGAGCTAGAGCAGATCAATGCCTTTATAGGGTCCCATACAGAGATAGGAGAGATCAGTTTCGCAATTGTGAAGGATTGATCAGCGTAAAGTATAGAGGTAAGCCTCTGTCACTGTACCATCAAGGAGAGTTACTTGGGTGATGACACGCTGATAGGCATTTCCCTCAAAATCATCCAGCCTTTTCCAATGCTTTGAGAGATATTTTGAGTTAAAGACAAAGCCCTTCACCTCTGTACCCTTGGAATCAAGAATAATAGCAGGATATCCCATGGCTGCACCCCATCCCTCCTCCTTGAGTATGCCAGTGACGCTACCTTCTTCCCAGCTACCACCAATATCTTCTAAAATATGTGCATTGGGTCTATTGGGTCCCAGCGTACCATAAACAAATAATTTTTCTGTCATTTTTTCTCTATCTAGTCATTTTTTGTGTAGAATATATGTGCCTTATTGTGTCTCTTTTTTGATTAAAATGTGCTGTAAGCTCTCTATCTGTGTTATAATAACTGATGATTTACCAATACAAAGAGAATAGAAGAGGAGTGTGGTATGGTCAAATTAAAAAGCAGAGAATGGCTGCCTGAGAAAAGCAAGCAGTTTGTAGAAGAGATTGCCAGTAAAACAGCAGATAGCACTACAGTGGAGGTGCGTAAGCAGCTCTGGTCACTGAGTGATCAGAACCGACAGATCCATGAAGAGGAATGTTTCAATCTCGACCCAGCTGCGAATGTTATGAATCCCCGTGCGGAGGAGATATTGGCTTCTGGGCTCTCTTCTCGTCCATCACTGGGATATCCAAAAGATAAATATGAAACTGGG